>Ga0208875_1000137_pt1 | contig 32869 bp, 47 predicted proteins | sample CryBogCBH25Aug08_FD_184612 | JGI IMG/M metagenome (GOLD analysis project Ga0208875, IMG submission 184612) | Freshwater microbial communities from Crystal Bog, Wisconsin, USA - CBH25Aug08 (SPAdes) (version 2) | ecosystem: Environmental > Aquatic > Freshwater > Lake | place: Crystal Bog...
AACTCCACGTCTGATCATGACCGACGGGCAGAAAAGCGTGTTCGAGAACTTCACCCGGTGGGGAAGTTTCCTCACTCCGATCGGCATGGTTGTTCTCCTGGTCATGCAGGCTCAGTTTGTGAGCCGCAAGGAATTTGTCGACGCCACCGAAAAGACCGACAACCGCGTCCAAAAGGTGGAGATCGCTTTGGTGCAGCTTGTCGAACAGAACAAGGTCAACGACCGTCAGGATACTCAGATCGTCGACCATGAGCGCCGGATCCGTGATCTGGAGCATTTCCACCCCGTCGCCACGCATTGAAACCATGACGCCCCTGCAAAAGGAAATCTTTGTCGGTTGGGTTCTGGCGATCTTGTCGGGAATGCTCGCCGGTTTGATCTGTTTCGGGATCACCGGCTGCGCCCACAAACCCATGGCCGTTTCGGGTCAAAACACCCGGATCAGCAACGCGGCCGAAATCTCCGACCGGATCGATGCCAAGGCCGTGATCGTCCGTGAATGGATTGAAAAAAACTGACATGCGTTTCCTCATTCTTTTTTTGCTTTCGGTGTTCGGTTTTGAGTTTTCGTCGTTTGCCTCGGAAATTTCCAAAAGCGACATTTTGGCAACGATCCGCCACATGGAAGCCCTCGCCAAGGATCAGAAATCACAGCTCCTGGCGGCCCAATCCGATTTCCAAAAACAAGCGTTGGAACTGCAGGCCGCGCAGGCCGAGGCAAAGCTGATGGCGCGGCAGGCTTCCCTCTGGGAACACCGCACCGAGGTGATCGTCGAGATCGGTGCCTTTTTCTTTGCCGCATGGCTCGGAACCATCCTGTCGGGTCTGGTCCTCAAGAACCTTCCCTCCCTGGAGGGTTGGATGGCCACCGTGGTCGTCTATGCCCTGTCGTTTTTTTTGGGAATGTGGCTGCTCAATCATTTTCTCGACCTGATCGGTCAACTGATCCCGACAATTCCTTCCTGGGATCAGTCGGTCCGCTGGTTTCACACGCTCCATCCCAAGGATCTGGTGCGCTGATTGCCTGTCATGCGTGAACGATTCCTCTCCTGGCTTCGGTCGGTGATTCAGGAGGGAACGGCTGATTCAATGGCCAGACTGATTTTTTTCATGGTTGGGATCACCACTTGCCTGACGTTTCTGGCCGCCGTCATCTATAGCCTCTGGACGCATCGGAATACTCCGGAGCATGTGTATGATTTACCGCGTAATTTGAGCGACTCGATGAGGGATATATTTATCGCTGCCGGGGCAGGAAAGGTGGCGCAGCGGATCTGGGGGGAAAATGATCCTCCGTCTCCACCACCGGCTCCGGCAACGACATGAAAATCTCCGACATTTTAGTCGTCTGCAACATTTCGGCTTGTCCGGCGCGTTTTCGGCAAGCCATGTCGATTCTGCTGCCTCTGGAATGTGCTTTTGCATCCGATGGAGTGACAATCCGCACCGAAAATGTCGCCCACGACTCCGGGGGACGTACTTTTGCGGGACTCGATGAGGCATCTCATCCTGATTTCCCATACAATGACCCGACGCCTCAAGCGGTCGTGGCGGCCTATGAGTCGGAATGGAATCGTTTACGCGCTTGCGAGCTTCCCAATCCGGTCGGATCGGCGCTTTTCATTCAGGGTACAAATCAAGGTGATCAACGCTGTGTCGGGATGCTTCAGCAAGCCATCAATGACTTCAACCCGCCCTCCGGCAAGATTGAGGTCGACGGCCTGATCGGTGCGGCCACGGTCAGGGCTGCCTGGGCAATCTCCTCGCTGGATCTCTGTCGGGCATTTTTGGCCAAATCACGCGCCCGGTATGCCTATATCGTCATGAAAGCTCCGGGGGATGAAATTTTTGCACGCGACTGGATGAATCGCATTTCCGAGATCGAGAAATTCTACGAGCTACGCTTTGACAGCTCTTCCCTTGCGTGAACGCATTCTCCCCGGACGAGGACTGCAAGGAAATCTGGGGGGCTGCTTATCTGGCAGGCCGGGCAAAATATGATCAGGGTCAGAAAGAGCACAAGACGATGTTCCCCACCGGGGGCGCATCGTGGTACGCGGCCCAGATCAGGGAGGAAGCACTTGATACCATCTCCTACACGCACCATCTGTCCGAACGGATGAATTCCATCCGATCCCTTGCCAGGATGATGAAGGAAGATGACGGGATGACCCTTTCCATGGCCGCCACGATCCTTGAATACCTTGCCGGGGATCACCCGCCCAAACTTCTGCCGATTGCCCATCGGCACGACTGATCCATGGCTGCCATTGTTTCCAAATGGTCACGGTTCATGGCGATCGGGTGTTCTCATGGGAAACACATTTGCCCGGAAGCAAAAAAAGCCGTTTTGAATTTCAAGAAATCATGGATCCGTCCCGTCAAGGGATCCGGTGATCTTTGCATTCATTTGGGAGATGCCATTGATACGGCGGCGTTCCGTTCGGGTGCCCGTGGAATTGATGCGGACAGCGCGGAGCCGGTCGCTCCCGACATTGACGGCGGCCTTCAATTTCTTAAGGAGCTCCGTCCCGAAGTGTATCTTTGCGGAAACCATGAGGCACGTCTCTGGCATCTTCAGTGCTCGCCGAATGCGGTCATAGCCTACGCAAGCAACCGGGCCATCCAGCACATCGAGGACGGCTGCGCCAAGATCGGAACCCGGATCATCCCGTACGACGGGATCTACCAGCAATATCGCCGCGCCGACCTGACTTTTACCCACGGGACATTTTACAACGAGATGGCGGCCCGCGACATGGCCGAGGCCTATGGTGACAAGGTCATCTTTGCCCATACCCACCGGGCAATGCAGGCCCCAGGCCGCACCATGAAAGCTTCGCAGGGATATTGCGTCGGGACGCTGACCCGAAAACGGGAAATGACTTACGCTTCCAACAGAAGGGCGACGATGGGATGGGGGATGGGGATTGTTGCCGGTGAATTCCGAGAAGGATCAAAACCCGCTTCCCAAGTCTGGCTGTTCACCGGTCCGTCTGAAAATGAAGACCACGGGTGGCGGCTTCCCTTTTAAACAACGCCATTATTCTGAATGAAAAAGAAAACCGCTCCTCGAGGTGCCAATCATTGGATTGATATGATTGTTTGCGCTTCTGGACTAGAAGATAAAATTCCGGAAGGTTGGGTAACCATTGAAGAATTTGCAGCTGCAAAATCAATTCCGCCTCGGACCGCGGAAGGGATCATGAAACGGGAAATGAAAGCGGGCAATGTCCAGAGAAAGCAATTTCGTAGGATCTGCGGTTCAAAAACCATTCAGGTTTGGCATTACAACTCCGCCGATGCCTAGAACTGCAAAATCCCCACTTCCCCGGATTGATTTTTCGCTGGATCTCGCAGTACGCATCGAGGGGATCAAACTTCCTTTCCGGTTACGGACGCGCAAAGACCATGACCAACTCATGTGCCGACTTGATCAGTTCTGGAAACTGGTAAAAGAGAAAATCCATGAAGTTGCCGAAGAGGATTAAAATCATCGACCGTAAGTTGGGCAAGGAGGCGGCCTACGGCATGGCACATTACCCTGACACCGTGGAGATCGATCCGCGGCAGCATTCCCGAGAACGGCTCGATACGATTTTGCACGAAGGGATTCACCTGATCCTGCCGGAGGCCAGTGAAGAACAGACTATCGAATTTGCAAACCTCCTGAGCGACCTGCTTTGGCGCGACCGGTGGCGCCGGATCGATAAGTGATTAGAATCCGCTGGTGGCGGCTGGGGTGGGAGCCGGTCGTGTTTCTCCCCGGGCAACCTTTTCCTGTTTGGAACGATTCACGTAATCGTCCGACATGATGACCAGGGATTTGTCCTTGGTATCGTAACAGGCGGCCAAAGCTCCGAATGCCGTCATAAAGAGACATTTGTTTGGCTCGATGTGGTTGGAATACTTCATGCCGTTGAAATTCGCAATCAGGAGTGATTCCAATTCTTCCGGGGTGAAATCTTGGATAGGGCAGGAGGGATCCTTGATGATGGTGAGGAAATCGGTTTTTCCATTGTAGAAATGGACTTTGATGTCGAAATCACCCTTTTTGAAAATTGTACCGTTGACACCTTCTTTGACGACGGGTCCATACCTGGCGACACTCTCTTCAAGGGTTTCGCCGATCCGGGCATGGCAATTCAGGGACAATGCCAGGAAAAAAAGAGCAATCGTGGTTTTCATTATTGATCTTTTGTTCTACAAACGCCCACCGTCCGGAAAGGATAAAATCACGCAGCGTTGCGTTTTGTCGGACTTTTTCCGTTTCCGTTGGTTTCCGGTTGCTGGAAATAAACCTGATGAATGGCTTCACGAGCCAAATCACTAAGTTTGGTTCCTGGTCCCCGTTGGGAGGCCAAAACGCTTAAATGGTTTTTCATCCGTTTGCTGATCCTTACTCGGATGTTTTCCGTGAGTTTTTCTTTATCCGTCATGGGACCAATGTACCACAATGTAGCCAGATCAATGAGAAAAATCGTCTAAGCAAGTTAATTATATTGACGCATTGGGTCTCAATGTGGGACAAACGGCCAGATGAACGGAACGACACTTGATTCAAAAATTAACGTGCGCCTCGCAAAACCAGTTGTCATGCACCTCCGCAAGCTTGCCGACGCGGAAGATCTGAAGGTTGCGGATCTGGTCCGCAAGGCGATCAAGAAAACCTACGGAGCACCGAAAAAATAATTTTGCGATGATTTCCCTCCTCAACAAATCCCAACTGGCGGCACAGATGGGACGGGATCCGACCTACGTTTCGGCGATGTGCCGGATGGGGTATGCGATGCAGTACGGGACCAAGACGACGCTTCGCCACGCCCTCAACTGGCTCAATGCAAATCCCGATTTCAGGGTTTCCTCGGCTTACCCTTCGATGCTCCCGCCCCGAGTGCGGCAAGGCAGGCGTCCAGGTCTGATGTTTTCAGCCGTTGATAAATCGCGTGAACCTGCTCCGTCGCATGACCGATAAACCTCATCGCCTGCTGTTCATTGACGTTGCCGCTGCGGGCCATGCGGGTGATCACCGTGACGCGGGTGGAATGAAAGGTGAGGTGGTCGAGACCCATCGAGTCGAAGACCCGGCTCCAATCGCGGGAGGCATTTCGGGAAAATTCCCAAGTCACGGGGCGTTTTTTCCGTTTCATTTTCGAGATCAGTGGAATGAGTGCTGGGTGCAGACGGGTCGTGTGACGGCGGCCTCCCTTGAGCGTGAAGGTAATGAGTTGGCGCTTGGTATCGATATCGCTCAAGGGAAGTGCCGTCTCTGCCAACCGGCATCCTTGGTTCCAGGCAATGTGCCAGCTCGCGGCCATCCATTCCGGAAGGTGGGGAAGCGCGGCCTCGATGATTTTGGCCTCGGCTTGAGTGATTTCCGGTTTTTCAGCCGGGGCTTCCTTTTTGAGTCCGAGCTTTGCCGCGGGATTGACGGTGATCAGGTTTCTGTTGATTGCCTCGTTGAGGATCAGTCGCAGGATGACGAGGTCATGGATGGCGGTATTGGCGGCGGCCTTGAGCTTTCTGGCATCAAAATAGGCGAAACAATGGGCTCGCTGGATCTGATCGGCGAAGGTGATGCGCTGCGATTTGAAGAAAACGAGCAGGTGCTTCCATGCCAGGGAATAACTTTCCAGGGTGTGCGGTTGCTTGGAAAAGCGGGTGTCGATCCATCGCTGAACCCACGCCTCGAGCTCCTGATCGTTGGAACTTCTGACAGGGGACTTCATCTCTTCCATTTCACGTTTTGCCCGGAGCTGGCGGGCCATGCGTGTCTCCTGAACGGAATCCATCCGCCAGCGGGTCGATTCCTGACGCCGTCTTCCATTTGCGTCGATGTATTCAATCCACCAGTAGGGGGATCTCGTCCTGGAATAAAGGCTGGCCATTTTTCGAGTGTAGGGAGTGTAGGGAAAAGTAACAGAAAAACCAAAAACCCAAGTGTAATGAACAGAGAAAACCAAAATGCTGGACAGAGAAGGCCTCATTCATGGTTCGAATCCATGCGGGGCAGCCACTACTCTAACAGAGTAGAATCGGACATATCGAAAGAGTGTAGGGCAGAGTGTAGGGAATCTTACGCGGGAGGTCTGAAATGATCACCTTGTCCCTGACGGTTCTAGGGCTGGTCCTTTGGACAGGCCGAACTGAGTTTTCGGAGATTTTGGCCTGCCTGATGGCAAAAATCTGGGGAAATCGATGAGCACGGATCCCTGCCTCGATGCTGGCCTTGATTACATCGCAAAGCTGACGCCCTGGTACGTGCGTTTTTTCCGATGGATCAGGGGTACGAAAAAGATCGTGGTCACTTGCCCGCGGTACAAGTCCACCGTTTATCCCGGCACCCATGAATGACACGACCCGTTTTTATGTGGGACTTGCTGCGGTGACGATTTTAGCCGTTGGCTGGCAATTCATCCGAAAGGGAGGTGGCCGATGAGCGCTAACATCGGAATCTGCACGATGACCGGATGTGTCGCTCCGGCTGAATGGGTGCATGGGGCTCCGATCGCTGGTGAGCAGGGTGAGGTGTTTCCTTGGCATCTTTGTCAGGAGTGCCATGAGTCGACCCAGATGGCGGAGCTGGCGCTGCTGGAATCTGGGATTGCCTATCCGGAGGATGAGCTATGGGTCCTCGAGGCCTGCCGCACTCGGATGGATCAACTCAAGAAATTGGAGGGATTAAAAAAATCATGATTTCCTCGACGCCTCAGGAAGCATTTCGCGCCTATGCAAACGATGTGGCTGAATCGGCCTACACGCCGGACTATGCTGCGGAGATCGATGATGAGGCGTCGATCATGGCGGAATCGTTTTTTTGGTACGCCCAGAACAAGATTCCTGTCGGCAAATTATCAATCCCTTGGAATGAGATGAAGGATTTCATCGAGGTGGCGGGAGAGTGGGGGATCGAGGTGCGAAATCAGGAACGGGAAAATCTGGCAGGAAAATCGTGGGAGATGCTTGGTCGGGTGATCGGGCTTCTCCTCGGGGCAAAGAATCTGGCGGCTCAGGTTCACGCATTGGCCTTTGCAGCCGGTCTCGATCAGCTCAACGGGAAGCGGTCTCAGGCCGAGATCGCCAGGGAGCTCGGATGTACCAGGGCGCTGATTTCTCATTACACCGTCGGCTGGGCGGATGTGCTGGGGATCTCGATCACTAAGTTCAGGAAGTCGGAATCCAGCCGAGAAACGTATAAGTCGGTTCAACTCAAACGAAAAAACTAATATGTCCAATGAATTAACTCCGGCGGGGTATTTCCGCCCAGATGGTCTTGTCCTGCCCGAGGTGCTTTCGGGTCAGGAGTTCTTCGATGTCGGTTACCGAATCAAGGTAGCCAAGAAGTGTGCGTCGATCTGGATGCGCCAATGGCGTGAGTATGGATCGAATAGCTATGGTGAGGATTTCGTAGCTGATACGGAGAAGCAGATCGATCAGCAGTTGACCCTCGAACTTGGATTGCCTGAGCAGGAAAAGACGAAGCTCAATGAGGGCCTTGGCAAGGGGACTGCCATTGTAACGATCGAGGGGATCCGGCAGTCATTCGACCTATGGCGCCGCAAGGTGGCAGTCGATCGCTGGAAGTCGGACGACCGCAAGAAGGCCGCCGAGCTCCTGCGCCCGATGGTGGAGTTCTATGATTTCCTACTTAGCCAGGAGCAATCTAAATAATGGACTCCGGGGTGATGGATCTTGTCGATGAGATCGAGGCGCTGCGCGCTGAAATCAAGCGGATCAGGTCGGCGATCTCACGGGTCTTTGCGGCTTCGGAGGATCAGTCGCTTTCCAAGGCCCTCCGCAAGCTTCAGATCGAAGTGGAGCGATTTGCCCCCTCGATGGGGATCGATGCAAGGAGGCGGAAATGAACTTTGTCGGCGTTGAGAATGCTTGGCTCGAGCTGGAGAAGTCGATCCTTCTTCAGGCCATCGAGGATTATGTGCATCTCAAAGAAAAGGGTGTGATTTATAATTGCGATAAGGTCAATGAATGTAAGTTCTCAAGGTACGGAAATTCCAAACACGGCGTCACGAGGCATCCTTTAAATTTTCATACCTCGAAGGATGTTTACGATTTGATCTGGTTCCTGAAGTCATCCTGGCTTGAGTTTTTTTGCATGGCCATCGGTCACAGGGCCTGTCGGATCCGCAAGAGGATTGGATTAGTTTCTGGCACCGGTGAGCTGCTGACGGCGGCCGATTTGGATTACTGGCATCGGTGTGCCACCCAAAAAAAGAGATTTTAAGCTAATAATTTTATGAAGAAATCAGTTCCTGAGCTGAAGGCTCTGATGGATCTCCATGCCACGGCGCGACGCCTGGGCATCGCGGAATGGCCGAACAAGACGGGGTCATTTTCCTCGCCGCTGCGTCCCGACTCATCGGAGTCTTTTTCCATTTTTGAAAGAAGCGGTGAATTGAAATGGAAGGATCATTCTCCATCAGGTGATGGGGGTGGGGATCAGATCGATCTGATCATGACTTATCTGAATTGTGACAAGAAGGCTGCCATCCAGTGGATGAAAAAGGAGCTCGGGATCGAGGATGAAGCACGGAGCTACAAGAAGGCAGATGGGAATTATCGTCCGCGCGATCTGGTGGCGACCTATGATTACCGATCGGCCGATGGTACTTTGCTCCATCAGACGTTGCGCTTCCGATACCAGGACACGGGGGAAAAGACATTTTGCCAGCGTAGGCCTGCCAAGCAGGGGGAGAAGTCTGGCAAGTATGAGGCACGTATCGACAATCGGACGGGACAGTGGTGGATTTGGTCTCTTTATGGGATCGAGCCGGTCCTGTATCATCTCCCAGAGATGGCTGCGCGGCCGGAGGATGAGGTGTGGCTCTTTGAAGGGGAGAAGGATGCCAACAATGCGACCAATCTTGGTCTGCTATCGACTACTTCGCCCATGGGCGCCGGTAAGTGGCGGTCGTCGTTTTCGGAGTCACTCCGCGGGCGCAATGTGACGATTTGCCCGGATCGGGATGATCCTGGTCTGACCCATGCGATCATGGTCGCCAGGGCGCTGAAGGAAGTGGGCTCATCGATATCGATCGTGGAGTGGAAGGATCTCTGGCCGGATGCTCCCGCGGGAAAACTGGATTTTACGGATTGGGCGGAAAATTATCTCAAAAACGGCAAGGAGGTGGCGGCATGAGTGATTCAAAAGCTGAAATGATTTCGGCCCTCAAGAAGGCTCGGCGGGATGCTGACTCATGGATTGCTTCGATCAATCCTGATCTTAAGTCAACGGTGGCGGCCCCGGTGACGGGATTGCCTGATCTTTACCTTCCCGGGAGTGGGATTTCGGTTTCGCAGTTTGCGCTCGAGCTGGCGCAGAAGCTGAAGGAAGCGCCGATCTTTGTCAGGGATGGCATCGTGCTTTACATCTCGACGGCGATGAAGCTTGAGACAATGACTCCGGAGTCCTTTTGCACGTGGATCGAGGATTATGTGCGGTTGATCAAGATGTCAGGGGTGGGGGAGAAGCGTTTCCCTGAGACGGCCACGATGACGGCTGCCGGGGCGTCTTTGGTTCTGAACTCTCCGCAGTTCATCCGATCGCTGCGAGTGATCCGGCGCGTGAACCAGGTGCGCCAGCCGGTGATCCGTAAGTGTGGGAAGATGGAGCTCCTTCCGAAGGGATATGATGCGGAAGCGAGTACCTGGACGATCGGTTCGGTGGATTTTGATGGGAATCTGTCGCTGGATGATGCTGTTTCTCTTTTGGAATCCGTGATCAAGGAATTCCCGTGGCCACGCGAGGAGACGCTGAAGGCTAAGTCGATTGCCATCACTTCGATGCTGGCGGTCTTTGGCGATATGTTGCTCGAGCCTGCTCACCAGCGGCCGGTGTGGATCTTTAACGCGAATCGTGAGGGATCCGGAAAGACAACGCTGATGCGTCTGGCTATCTGTCCTTCCTTTGGGTCCGCGGTCATTGGGCCGCCACCGAATGCAAACTCACCAGATGCCCTAAGTAAGTTGCTGGCTTCTGCTGCGCTAGGCGGGATGCCGTACCTGTGTTTTGATAATTGGTCGGGAGTTGTCGGGAACTCGGCATTGGAGGCATTCATTACTTCTTCGACGTACTCTGATCGTGTCCTGGGTGTTTCAAAGATGTTCTCCGTGGAGAAGCAGTGCATGGTGTTGATTACTGGAAATCATGCCCGCGTTTCTCCTGATATGCGCCGTCGGTCGTTGATTGTTGATCTGGAGATGATCGAGGCCTGTGCCGAAGAGCGTGTCATTGACAATCCCATGGGGGAGCCGGAGATCCTTGCGATGCGTCCCAAGCTTCTTGCTGCTCTCTGGGCGATCATCCGTGAATGGAATGCTGCCGGGCGGCCTGAAGGTAAGGTACGGCATTCCAGTTTTCAGAAATGGGGTCACCTTTTCGGTGGTATTGCTGAATGTTTAGGAATTCCAAATCCTGTATCCGCTCCTGCCAAAGCTGCTGACGATACGCTTAGGGACTTCACCGCAATGGTGAATGAGGCGATCCAAGAGGCATTCGATGTTACAGGTCGTCACTTTACCTCTGCCGATCTGATGGAATATGCCAGGGAACGGGGATTGTTCTCCTGGGTGCTGGATCCTGAACCGGATGACTCGGCGCGTGACCATGCTTCGATCAAAAGGAAGGAACGATCATCCTTTGGTAAAATATGCTCGAGGTTCGATGGTTCGAGGTTTGGTGACATTGAGTTCAAGCGTGCCGGGGATGGACGCAGCGGTGCCAACCGTGCCGTTGCCCGGCAGTTTGTGATTCGTCGAGTTACCACATGATGACCATGTCCGCTTTGGATCCCACTCCCTTTCAGTCTGTTGCGTTAATTACGGACATGGTGGACATGGTCGCTCTTAGCTGGGCTTCTTTGGGATTAAAACTCTTCCTGCGGGTGCAGGCGGGCGTGTGCGCGCCTGCGAGGATACAGGTATACCATGTCCACCATGTCCGACCTTTTGCAAAAGGGAGTGTTTTCAATAGTTTACAAATGGACATGGTCAGAAACGTGACCATATCCGACCATGTCCACCATGTCCGAATATGGTATGCCCCCCGGTAAGGAATCTTTTTACGATTTGAATACCGTACAGCAGTGGCCGCTCGCGAGATTTTGATGAGCATTCGCTGGCGAAAGGTGACGAACCAATCTGTTCGCCTTATTCGCTCACCATTCGTTTGACACGAAATCGCATCGCTATGGAACGAACACGTGCTTCGCGTACAGAATCCTCACTTATCGCCGAACTGGCATCGGCTTCCAACGTTTCGCTACGTGCCGTCCAACTATGGAGGAAAAAAGGGGATCCAAGGTGGACTGAATTTCTCCGGCGCCGAGCCCAGGAGAACCAGATCAGCTTCGCAGCCATCACTCCGGAAGGCGAACGTCTGACCCCGGATCAGGAGCTGGCCGTTGCAGAACGGAGATTTGCCGCGCTTTCTAGGATGTGCGATCAGCAACAGGCAAACGGCAATTGGTCCACCTTGGGCCAGATGACCAAACAATCCATAGAAGCATCCAAGCTGCTTCAGATTCTTCGTGAAAATCACAAGAAGAACGGCGAGCTCGAGGGCCGGTACATCGATGTCGAAAAAGTCCGGTACTGGATTTTCCCTCACCTGACCATGATGAAGAACCGTCTTGAGATTTTGCCCGAAGCTATCGCGGCCCGAGTGCCTGGTGCTGATGTTGCCGGGATCGTGCGTGCCGAAGTTGATTCGATTCTTCGGGAATTGGCTTCCGCTGGTGAATGTGCTCCGTGGTCGTCAAAAACCATCAATCAGCAGTAAGGCGGCGCCATGACGATGCTCGAAACATTGGAAAAAGACCGGCAAGCGCTTTTTGCGCCCAGAATCCGCCCTAATCCGCTTGAATGGGCCGAACGCGAGATTGTCATTGATCCGAGGTTCTCCCCGCGTCCTGGGCGATTCTCGTGCGATTTTACCCCATACCTGAAACAGCTGCACCTGTGGTTTGGCGATCGAAACATCCGGCAGCTTACTTTTGTGAAGTCAGCGCAGATCGGCGGCACCACCCTGATGGCAAATCTGATCCAATACGCCGTTGCCGAAGAACCTGGTCCGATCCTTTATGTCACTTCCACGGCCGACAATGCAAAATCATGGAGCGAAAGGGAACTGCTTCCGAGGATGAAAGCTTGTGCTGCTATTCAAAAACTCATGCCTGACGACCCGGATGATTTGAAAAAATCAGAGTATGGATTCAAGAACTGCACGGTCAAACTGGTTGGTTCTATGTCCGCAAACCAATTGGCTAGTAGGCCTATCCGGTATCTTTTCGCTGATGAATGTGACAAATGGCCCGACGCCACCGCCACCGAAGCGCCTTCCCTCGAGCTTGCCATGGCCCGAACAAATTTTTACCGGACCATTTGCAAGCGCGTCCTGGCATCGACTCCCACCGTCGAGACCGGTGCGATCTGGGCTCAGTTTCTCCAGGGCAGCCAGCACCGTTATCATGTCAGTTGTCCGGCCTGCGGGCATCTCCAGCATTTGCGTTTCGGGCAAATCACCTGGTCGCCCGATTTACGCGGCATGGATGGCATTTGGGATCTCGATGCCGTGAGCGAATCAGCGGTCTATCTTTGCGAGCAGTGCGGCGATCCGTGGCATCAGGATCTCCAGCGGGAATTGGTGGCCGGAGGAACATGGGTCGCCGGTAATCTCCACGCGCCGTCCGATCACATCAGTTGCCATATCAGCGCCTTGTATTCACCGACCATGACCTGGGGGGAACTGGCCAAGCTTTTCCTCCAAAAGTCCGGCACCCCGGGAGGGTTGCACGATTTCCGCAATACTTACGAAGGGCTACCGTTCGAAGCCCGCGCCGCAAATATCAAAGACGACAGCCTCCTCGAGCTCCGTTCCGATTACCGGCAGCGACAGATTCCCGAGGCGACCATCCTCAATGGCGCGCCTCCTTTTCTGACCCTTGCAGCCGACCCGGGCGAAAAACGGACGCACTGGTCCGTCGAGGCCCGCACCGTCACCGGCGAAAGTTGGGTCATCGATTGGGGCGAAGTGGAGAACATCGAGGATCTTTCCAGCGAGGCATTCCTAGCGGCACGCACGTATCAGTTGCCCGACGGGACAAGCGTGCAGCCGCGCACCGGATTGTGCGATTCGGGATTTTTGGCCGAACGGGTCTACACCATGTGCGCCCGATCGCAGGGACTCTGGTGGCCGAGCAAGGGAGGGGAGGGGAATTACAAATCTTTCGCCGCATCCGCGATGCCCGGCCTCGGAACGATCCTTTACACCTATTCCGATTTCATTTGGAAGACCCACCTCTACCTCGATCGCATCCAAAAACGCCTCCCGCCCTTGTTGCATTTCCCCATGGATGTCTCGCGGGATTTCATCGCCGGACATAGCGGCCAGGTGCTTTTGGAAAACCGATCCAGCCGCTCCAATCCCTGGACCTGGAAAAACATTCGATCCGATCATTACGGCGACTGTACAAAGCTTCACTGCGTCGGATGGGCGATCGCCCGGGAATCCTTGTAACCGCGATTTTGACAGGGGGTTGATTCCATGGCCTCCACTGGTCCCTACAATCCTTTCAAATCTGCCGGAATCAAAAAATATCTCCGCCGCGTTTACACCCAGACGCAGTTGCAGACCTTGGCCGATTCCTTGGTGAGTCAGGCCCAGGAGGAAGTCGTCATCATCTCCACGGCAGCCGACGGTGGCAGCGCCTCGGGTGAGATCTCCATGCCTGCGGGGGAATTGTTGCTTGTAGTCGAGGAAATCCTCCAGGATCTCGGCGTCTATCCCGTCAATGCCGATGGATCGATCGTGGCGCGTCAGCTTTGCACCCGTCCGGATTTCAGCCGGACATGGAGCACGACTTGATTTTTTAACGTTTTCATTTTTTGACAGAGATCGGTTGTCATGGCCGTAATCAAAAAATCAAATCACGGAGGCCGCCGCCAAGGAGCGGGCCGCCCACGGAAATCAACCGCAGAATCAACCGCCTCCACCGGAATGGCCTCCAAGGATGGCCAAAAAACCGATTTCGCCGCCTATGAGGGCGCATGGAGATTTAATCCGCAACGCGCTTGGGTCTATACCCCCACCCTCGACGCCACCAAAGACCTGACCAGCGGATCCCGTGAGGAATTAATCCGCAAAGCATGGTGGCTTACCAATAATACCATGGCCGGTGGAGCGATCGACAAGATCGCCCGCCTTGTCGGTCCCCTCATGCCGCAGGCCCGCACCAGCGATCAGGATTGGAACGAAATGGCCGAACACGCGTTCCTCGATGCCACGCACTGGGCCGAGGGGGTCGATGCCGCCGCCACCACGAATTTTTTCCAGACCCAGACACTGCTCGTGCGCCAGATGGCCATCGCAGGTGATGTCTTTTGGCAGCGCCTCACGGCTGGCAACGGCCGCGCGATGTACCGCCTCATCCCCGGGGAGAATGTCGGATCGCGTGTCGGCGATGAGGCCGACGGGTTCCGCGACGGCGTCCTGATCAACAAGTTCGGCCGCGCTTTGAAATACCGCGTCCTTCGATCACCCGCTTCCCAGGACTACACCGATGTCTCGGCCAGCGACATGAACCATGTTCGCCGCGCCTATCGCATCGGCTATACCAGGGCCCCGTCCTGGTTGGCCCGCGCCGCAAACCATTTGCAGGATCTCAGCGAATTCATCGGGTATGAGAAAATGAGCGCCAAGCTTGGAGCGTCCATGGCGTTTGTGATCGAGAGCCCCGAGGCCGGTCAAGTCGGATTCGGATCGCAGCTGGTGCGCGGTCAATCCACCAGTTCGACCAGCAATATCACCGTCGACGCCATGATGAACGGCTCGGTGATCCCGCAGCTCAAACCAGGGGAAAAGCTCGCCAGCTTTAACAATCTGCACCCGAGTCAGAACTTCGACAAATTCGTCGAATACTTGCAGCGGGACGTGGCCACCTCGTTGGGCGTGTCGCCCGAGTTTTTGTTCGACATGACTCCGGCCGGTGGCGCATCGGTGCGTTGGGTGCTTGAGGAAGCCAGTGTCTTCATCCGGGAAGTCCAACACATCATCAAGCATTCCTTTGCGCAGCCGTTTTGGAAATTCTGGATTTTTAGCGAGATCGAGGCGGGGCGCTTGCCGATGCCCAAGGACGAGCAATGGTGGAAATGCGAATTCACGCCACCGGCGGACCTGAGTGTTGATTTTTCCAAAGACGGCCGACTCATGAGCGATCTTCTGCTTCGAGGTCAATTATCGCCCCAACGGTATTACGCGCTTCAGGGACTCTCTGCCGACAAGCAAGAGGAGGACATTATCCGTTTTGCGGCGCGGCGGAAGAAACTTGTACAGAAGATCGCCCAGGAGGAAGGGGTCGATCTCAATGTTTCCGAAGTTTTCCCGCCTGCGCCCGGCACGCCGATCGGCATCGGATACACCTACGAGGGCGAACCCGGGGAGGAAGAGGAAAAATCCGAAGGGCATTTGACACCCGCAAAATCAAACAAATGAGCAAGCTCACCCTTTTCGCCGTCGCCAATGGATCCAACGTGGATCATGAAAACGGCATTCTTCGCGGGGCCAGCATTATTTCCAAGGGACCCGCCAAGGGTCACACCGTGCTGGGCGAACAACTCATGGTCGATGACAAAACACTCGACCAGGTCAACGCCGAGGCTCAATCCTTTGCCGACGGCATCCCCGTCAACTTCGACCACGGCACCGGCATCAGCGATCTGGTCGGATCGATCCGCAATGTTTCCCGCTCCGGCGACAAGGTGCGCGGAGACCTGCACCTGCTCAAGAGCCATGAATCCTTTGATTCCATCATCGAAATGGCCGAAACCATGCCGAGCAACTTCGGATTGAGCATTTCGTTTCAGAACGACCCCGAACCCGTTTACGGCCATGACATTGCTACCGACGAGGATGAGGACGGTGACGGCCAGATGGATGTCGGCCCCTCCGGCACCATTATCGGCGAGGACAACGTGCCCGATGATCGAGTCACCGGCAACGACATCGTCGCCTATGCCGCCCGGATTGTTCCCGGACAACTTTACGGAGCCGACCTGGTGAAGAACCCGGCGACCAACATGGCGCTCTTCAGCGCCCAGGCCATTGAAGCCGAAATCATTATGAGCGAAAAAGCCATCACCGAGGAAGCCAAGAAGGTCGAAGAGGCCATCGTTGGGGAAATCAAGCACATTGCCGAGGAAATCGCCGAGGCCGTCGAAGGAGGCAAACAGGATCCTGAAGTTCCTGCCGCCGAGCCCGTCAAGGAAGAGTCTGCACCAATCACCCCCGCGCCGGTGGAAAACCTTGCCGCCATTCAGGCCGACGAGGTCGTGACCAAGCTTTCCGCCATCAACACCCAGTTTGAAAGCACCCGCCTCAAGCTTGACGCCGCCCGCAACGAAATCACCGATCTCTCGGCCAAGATCGCGGCCAAGGATGCGGAGCTTTCCCACCTGAGGATCGTCCACTTGGCGGCCAAGCGTGCCCTGGGCCTTGCCCCTGCGGAAATCGTTCCGGAGCTCGAGGAAGCATCCGTCCCATCCCTTTTCGAACAGTACGAAGCACTTCCCAAGGGAAGCGCCGAGCGCATCAAGTTTTTCGAGGCCAACCGTGACCGCCTTTTCGAGGCCGTGAACGGGAAGTCGCGGAAGTAACACAACCAAACCAACACACCAGCCATGTCCAACACATTCAGCAGTTCACTGGTTGTCGATACCGCGACATCCAGCGCCATCACGGTTCTCCAGAACCGCCTCGCGCCCCTCAAGGCGTTCAACACCGATTTCTCATCGGACGTCGTTTCCGGAGCCGGTCTGAGAAAACTCCAGGTCGGAGTCGTAGCAACCGCCCCCGCAGCCACGGTTTCGCCCACGAGCTTCGCCGCTCAGGCAGACACCATGACCAACGCGGCCGTGACCATGGTCCACATTTCCAGCCAGTTCGGTCTCTCCAGCCAGCAGCTCAATCAAGGTTTCCGCCTTGAGAAGCTGATGAAAGCCCACCTTCGTTCTCTGGCAAACGCCGTGATCGATCAGGCGTTCGGTCAGCTCAGCACCACGGCCTACACCGTCAACTCCCTCAGCCCGATTGCCTATTCCAGCGCCATCAATACCGCAACCGGCGGTATCCTGGGCAACGACTTGATAACCAAGGGCCTTCCCGCCCTCTGGTCCTCACTCAAGGACGGCACCGAGCGCGCCGTGGTCCTCGATGGCAGCTACTACAGTTACCTCTTGCCACAGTCCGGATTCTCCCTTCAGGAGGATGAGAAGGGCGCCTACGGCTTCGACGGAGTGTATTACAACAACCGCTGGAACGCAGTTCTGGGCGGTTCCGACACCAACCTCAACGGCACGACCCACACCATCAAGGGGTTTGCCGCAAGCCCCGAGGCCATGGCCTGCGCCGGAGCGATCCCATACGTGGATCCCGCCGTTGCTTCCCTGCTTCAGCTTTCTGAAGTCGTGCAGATCCCCGATCTCGGTCTGAACGTCCAGTTCAACGTTTGGGGTGACCTTGCCAGCCGCAGCATCCAGGCTTCCTTCGACGTGCTCTTTGGAGCCGCCGTGGCCGACGCTTCTGCGCTCAAGTTCATCGTCGCCTAAGTCCTGCGACTCTCTCGCACCCGGGCGCTCCTCGAAAGGGGAGCGCCCTTCTGCGTCTTTGACACGTCTGGATCGTTATGAATTCCGCTTCCATTGCCGCCTTTGCGACGCGGGCGGCCGGGGAAATTGCAAATTCCATCGGAACGCAGATTTCCATCAACGGAAGCACCCCTTTTTACGCGCACGTCAGTTTGCCAAGTCCGGTCATGGATCTGGAAATGGGAGGATTCAAAACAACCCGCATGATCAAGGCGCGTTGGCCTCTAACAAGCGCTTCGAGGCCTGCGGTCGGATCGGTGCTTTTGCTTGTTGCCGATAACGTTTCATTCCGAGTGGAGACCGCCACTGCGTTGCCCGGCTCCCCGTTGTCGGCGGAAGTCCACGTCACGGCCGTCAAGGAATAACCATGAATCCTCTCCTGGTCGAATCCGCAATGCAATCCGCCCTAGCGGTCTCGGCTTTTACCACCACGACCATTTATACCGGCACCGGATATCAGGAGCTCACGCCCGAATCGCTCAATCTGATCGTTGCGGTCACCGAGCTCGAGCACACCGTCGGATCGCTCTACAAAGCGCACGTCACCGTCAAGGTCAGCGCCCCGGCGCTTCTGGCCGCTTCGGAATTGTCATTGCTGACATCGGTGTTGGAAACCTTGAGGACCAGCGCGCTCACCGATGGGTATCTTTCCGCCCATTGGCCTTCTGGAACGCCAAATTATGCGGGGGTCTGGGTCGAACAAACCGCCATGAGCCAGCACGAACATGAATGGATCTGCGATATCAAGGTGCTGATCGGCGTTTCGGAATAACGTTTTTTTGACACGCAACACACCTCTATGAGCGCAACCTTTGGCGTCGGAACTTCTCCGATCACCACTAACTACACGGGCAACGTGCAATCCATCACGGACACGACCACGGCAACGATCAAAACATACCGCGATGAAAGCGGAAATACCGTGGCCGCTGATGCGGTTCCCATGAAAGAACGCAAGGTAAGCATCGAAGTGGTTGGTACCGCCACGTTTGGACTTATGGCGACAAGCTCCACTGGCGGACTTGCCGGGACATTGTATGTGACGGCCGTCAGCCAGGACGACACAAACGACGACTACCCAAAGACCAAGATCGAGGCAGTCGCCTACACCGCATCCTAATTTTTCACCATGAGCGCAACATATACCGGCGGCATCGGAATCAAACTTCTCAGCGATACGACGCTGACCAAGGTCACCGCGAGCGAAAAGCTCGAGGTGAAAACCTATTTGAACAGCACCGGAGGGTTCGGCGGAATGGCCACCTACGATCCGACAGGCGAGCTGTCGGCGGAAGGATATGGTACGACAAGCGTCGCCATAGCATCCACCACCACGGGTCCAAATGGAATGATTACAGGGAAAATCATTGTCGATTCGTTGGAAATTCATTCAAAGAACGATGATTTCAACGGGTTTAAATACACGGCAAAGATTTACCCGAACGCCACGACGTGATCGGCGGCTGCGGTGACATTTTAAAATGAAAACAGGTCAAATATACAATTATCTCAAGGACGATCAGGATCCTTTGGTCTCGCCGAATACACACGCCGTGGCGGCATTGATCACGTGCGACGGAAAATTGGTCGAGGAAGGGGGGTATATCAATGCCGTTGAGGCGGAAAAAGGTAAAAATCGCAGGACAGTCGTCTGGATCGCGGAAGAAAAAAAGATTTGTTTTGAAGCGTTTGCGGGGGAAGAAATGACCACTGCGGAATTTTTGAGACGCTGGAACGACCGCGAATGGCTTGCGGCCAACCTTGATCATCCGATTACGTTCTTGCGCACTTACCAGGACAAGGTCAACAAACTCCGAGACATCATCCGGGAGAATCCCCCGTCGATCAAAATCACTCGGGGCAACGGATCCACCAGTTACATCTCCACCACTCGTGGCCCGGATGGGAAAATCGTTCCCACGGAAAAAGGTAGGAAAATGCTCCAGATGCTATGATTGACGCCGTTGATTCGTTTGTATGCCCGGAAACCGGCGTGGCCGGAATCGAGTTGCGGCCGTTTACGGCGGGAAGTTATCTGCTTTGCCAGCGTCGGGGGCTTTCCATGTTCACCGGCGAGTCCGGAGAACTGAATCAGGCCGCCCAATTGTTTCAGGTCATGGCGTTCCTGTTCATCCATTCAGCGCCCATGAACGAGGTACTGATCGCGTGCGGGAACGAGGATTATTTTCAAAAATCTGTGGATGAATTCGCCTTGAATGTCCCAATGGCGGCAATCCCCCAGGCAATGAAGCTGATTCGGGATCTGTGCGAGCAAGTCGCGGCATCGACGATTGAGACAATAGCCAAACCGTCATCTGGAAACGGGGAAACGCCACCCCCAAACTCCTCGGGCCGCCCCCGATCCCGGCGCTAGTCTACAGCGTCGCAAGATCGACCGGGTGGCCTGCCAAAACCCTTTTTTGGGAAACCCCGCTGCCTCAATTGTTGGTCTGGTATTGGTGCGAATTAAGGGCCAACGACGTTTGGACCGTCAAGCCAGGGCCGTCGAAGGAAACTCAATTGTCCGGGCTTTTGGACTTTGTCCAGGAGCTCGAGCACGTTGACACGCCCCAGGATATATGAGCATCAAGGTTGACACTTCAAATTTCAACCGCGCTATCAGAGAAATGTCACGGCTTACCGGCGCAGAATACGAAGACATTGTCCGTGCGGAAGTTGCCAGCGTTCTTTCGGCGGCAATTGCCAAAACTCCACGAGCCACGAAAGCATCCGTTTTAAAAAGCCTTGGGAAATGGGTTTTTATCAAGGAATCATCCCCGGCAAGGAAGCCTCAGTCGCGATTAACAGGCGGCACGGCTTATCTTGTCGGCCCCGGCCGCAACGGATACCACCATTATCCCGATTACATCTGGGCGTGGATCAATGCGTCGAAGGATGAGCGCCAGAAAGAATTATTCCGAAGGATCGGAACGGCAAAGAAATCATGGTATTTGCTGGCCCGTCAACTTGGGTTGAAACTTCCGAAAAGCGTTCCTGGATATGTCAGCGCTGCCAAGGTCAAGGGGCGCGATCTGGACGGGGAGGTTTCCCATTCCAGAAGAGTTTCTGGAGACAAAGTCGGAATTTCGATTGAAAACGCAACGAAAGCCGCCATTCAGGGCGGAGGTCGCAAGGCCTTGTTGTCGGCAATCAACGGCCGTGTCGGGTATTTTCACAGGAACATGAGGAAGGGAGTGTTTAAAAAAGTCAGCACCGTCGCGGCCAAGTATCCGGGATTTAAAATCAAGGGTCTCTGACGGTTTTGACAAACGGCCGCCGTCATGGCCAATGATGCACTCCAGGCGAGTTTCGGACTCGATATTGCACCCCTTGTCCAGTCGTTGAAGCGGGCCACCGAGGCAGTCAAGGAAGCCTCTGGCAAAATCGGCAAAGAAGGTTTTGGCGAAATTTTAAAGCCGCTTGCGGCAATCGGGGCAAGCGTGGCCACGATTGACGGGGTCTTTGAAGGGTTGAATGGAGGCCTAGAGCTTGGCGCCCAGATGCAGGATGTGTCCAATCAAACCGGGCTTGCCGTCGAATCCGTTTATGAGTTTCGGCGTGCATTCCGCGATTCCGGAGTGGAAATCGAAAAGATCGGACCCTTGATCAACAAGATGCAGAAATATCTTGTGGATGCAGCCTCGACCAAGGGGGGCAATGCCATGCTTCAAAGCCTCGGCCTTGATGCCGCGTCGTTGGCAAGCGCCAAACCAGAAGAAGCATTCCGAAAAATCGGGGAAGCGATTAACCGATTGCCAAATTTTGCAGAACGGGCTCGGGCCTCAATCACGGTGTTTGGAAAATCAGGCGGCGAATTGTTAAAGGTTTTTCAATCCCCTGCTTTTGCTAACCTGGGCAACGTCAGCGAAACGGCTCGTCTTTTGGGTGAGAATGCCGCCGTTTTCAAGGAAGCGGGCGAGTCGCTTTCGCATATCGGGGAAAAAATTTCAGGTTTTTTTGTCGGGATCGAAAGTGAGACCGTTCCGGCTCTCATGGGAGTTGTCCATGCGTTTGAAAAGCTCGACCTTGCCACCTCGGGGAAAAATGTGGGATCAGTGATCGGAACGTTTGGGGAAGCACTCGCGGAAGGCCGTTTGGGAGAATTGCTTTGGTTGGACTTTAAGGTGGCGATTGAAAAAACCGTCAATTTCCTCGCCGCCGGTCTTTATTCATTGACGGCGGGGCTTTTGGATATTTCGGGGTTTGTGGGTCAGTATTTTTTGGATATTCTGAAAATCTCCACTAGCAGGGATTTTTGGATGGGAATGCTCGACACGCTTGGATCGTTTGCATCCACGTTTAACGCAATGCTTTTGAACGGGTTGGCCGATTTGATCGACCAAATGAAGGGAATCCCGCTCATCGGCGACAAGATCCATGGAGGGGCCGAAGCAATCCGCGAAAGCGCCCAAGGATGGACGGATGCTGCCACATCTCAGGGCAATCGGGCGGGATCGGAATTTACCTCGGCTGGCGGAGGGTTGGGGAGTGATGTTTCAGGGCAATTCGATTACATGGCCAACCAACTGTTGACGAAATTCAAAAGCATCGATCTTTTCGGAAGTTCCGATTCCGATGCGCTCGAGGCGGTTACCGATTCGCTTTATGCGGGACTTGATCAGGCCAACAAGGAAGCGCGTGAGGAAGCTCGCAAATCCCAGGTGAATGGATCCTTTAACGCGGCCGACCTGGGGCGCGGCCAGAATGCCTTTGCCGACAGCCTTCGCAAGATCGGCGGCGGCGGATTTGCCGGTGGTCAGGGTGATCCTCTCCTGGATGAGAACAAACGCCAAACCGGACTTTTGCAAAAAATCGCCGACGGCATGAAGCGCCCCATGCAGCCCTCCTTGGGGGGTGACAACTGGGGCATGGTCTTTGCGCGTCCGTAACCGGCCATGAGTTTGTCCGAAGGATCCATCCTGATCGGGGAGAGGCGATCGATCGACAAGACCGGGCTTGAAAAAATCTCGCAACGGGTCTTTTTTTCCTCCTATCAGGCGGCGGTCAACGGGGCCTATGCGGCGGTCGGTTCGACCTACTCCAATGCCTTGTTTGTGGGTGCGTCGGCCCAGGGGGATGAGGCGGGAAACTGGATTTGCCAATTCGACTACGAAAAAGTCGTTTCCCAGTCGGATGAAAATCCTGCCGATGACATCGGCCTCGTGGAGGAACTCGATTTCTCCATGAGCCAGAACCCGGTGCAGTCTTCCCCGAACTTCAAGGCAATGACCGAGACTTATCTCTGGGACACGGCGCTCAAAGCCTTTTCCCAGAATCTTGCCAATGGTGACCCTTCTCCGGTCTTCGGCACGACCGACTTTCTCTCCTATACCTGCGTCTATCGCCAAACCCAGACGCTGGCCGAGCTGCCGGATGACATTTTTTCCAATCTGGGAACGATCATCACCGACCCGCCGTTCAAAAAACTGACCGATCCCGCCATGAACGATGACCGAACATGGCTTTATCTGGCCCCGAAGATTTCCACCCGTGGCAATGCCTTTCAGGTTGTCCAGGAATGGATGCTTTCCGGCGCAGGAGGGTGGCTTGAGGCCATCTACGGTTCCACGGCGCTCAAGGTGCTCGAAACGTCGAAAAACTGATCATGAGTTCTTTCAAAACCATCGGCGGAAGTTTTTCTCTGGACCGCACCGGACTTTTTTCCTCCAGCGAGAAATATGCCTTTTCGATCACTCCCGGGATTCCAGATTTTTCGGAAGCCGAAAAGTTTGCGGCCGCCTATGAAGAAGCCAGTTTTTCCGTCGATGAGAGCGGGTGTTTCATCCTGGGGGAATTCCGGTCGACCGACGCGCATGGGATGATCCAGGAGACCCTTGATTTCAGCATGAAAGAGGATCCCATCCAGTCGCATCCGAATTTCGGGATCGGTCAGGCCGCCTCGATCGCCACCCTCTACGGTTACAATCAGACGACCAAGGAATTCTCGATCAATCTGCCCGATGCGTCGCTGCTTTCCGACATTCAGACAAGCCCCAGCCAGAACGCCGGGGGAGGGGACAATCCGATGTACGGCGTGACCAGTTTCCTCAATGTGCAGGCGATTTTCCGCAAAAACCAAACCGTGTCCGAACTAAGTGAGGTGCAGGGATTGTTTGCAAACATCGGCCTGATCGATTCCCCGACCCCCGATCTGATTTCCATCCCCGAGATTCCCTCGCGGAACTGGCTCAAACTGGCGCCCAAAATCGTCTCCCGCGCCGGGGTCTTCGAGGTGAGCGAACAATGGCAACTCTCGGGTGCCGGTGGTTGGAACAGAATCCTCTACAAGCCAAAATCATGATCCCTCTCCCGCCAAAGGTTTCTCCGGGCGACCCTTTCACCGCGAAGCTTTGGAACCAGCTCCGCGATTGCGTGGCGGCGCTGCGTCCGCAATCGGGAGCCAACACGCGCATCACCCAGAACCCCGGAGGTTTCATCGTCAATTTCGACCCCGTTTCCGGAAATTGGTCGCATCCTTTCCGCGTGCTCCAGCAGGGGAAATCGATCACCGTGGAGCCCGGTTTTGTCAACGGCCTCGAACCGACGATCGGGGGAATCCCGATTTCGGGCATCGATTCCAAGGGGAAACCGGTGACGGGTGGTCCTCCGAAATTGTCGCTGACGACCGATTCGGATTCCGAAAAACGGAGTTGGATCGTGCTCGATCTCGGCATCGGCAGCAACGGGACGACGATCACCTCGGCCCAAATCGTGCAGACTGCGGAATTTCCGACGACCCTGGGGTCTGGAAAGGCGCGGCAACCGATCGCCGTATTCAAGACCGTCAACGGAACCCCGAAACTCTATCAGATCGTTTTTCACAATCTCGGATACCAGTTCCTGAAACCAAGCAACGGCACCGGGGTGCATTTTTTCTGGGCCTCATGAGCGTCCCGGCCCACGCGGTCAATGAACTGATCGACCGGTTGGCGGCGGCCCGCCCGCAGCCGGGATCCTTGTGCAGGATCCGTCAGACCTCCTCCGGTTATGCGATAAATTCCCTCGACCTGGAGGATCAGCTCATCCATCCCTGGATGACCACCGCGCGGTGGGATCTGAAGAAAAACCGTTGGATGATTTCCGTGCGGCCGGGGTTTGTCAACGGGATCGACGCCACGGTCCCGATCGTCGATTCCAAGAATGGTGCCGTCGATGTCCCCCTCATGGATGAGCCCGAGTTTCCCGTCGACCGATTTGCCTTCCGCACGACCCCGATCCAGCAGGATGGTCCGATCCCTGCGTTTTTCAAAGAGCTGGGTGCCTCGGTCGACAGATCGATCCTTGTCGACAGCCTGGGCAACATATCCTCCGGTGAGAATTCCCCGAACCGCCGCTGCCTTCAAAGCGTCGACATCTACCTTTCGGTTTCGCGCGCCGCCATCAACGGCACGACCTATTACACGGCCAGCGCCTCGCAAACCTTGCAGGTGACCTACACCCCCAAAATCAACAACGCCGCCCTGCTTCGTTTCGGAACCCGTCCCCGGATCTTGCAAACGGCGGTTTGGAAATCCCAGGCACAAATGACCCCCTTGGAACGCTTTTATTCCAATTCCGAGGACATCCCTGCCGACGAACTGTTGGTCGCGACCGTTTACCTGCTTTCCCCGGTGGGGGTTGCCGAAGGAACCGAAGCCGACGGGACGTGGACCGCGTTCGTCCAGCATTCCCTATTCTACAACCTCAACCACGCTCCGCAGCGCCTCCAACCCATCGAGCAACCGGGCGACCCTTCCTCGATCAGCATCGACACGGGATTGCCGTTTGCCGATCAGATCGGAAACCAACTTTTGGGTCAGCTCAACGACGCTTTCAACCAACTCCGGACGCAACTGGGCCAGACTTATTCGCTTTCCGGGCTTTTCTGGACCGTCTGACATGTCGCTCAATCAACAGAACAGCTCTTCTCGCCTTGGACTCAACCTGGTCGAGCGTCTCAGGAATGAACGCACGGCCTTGGTTCAGAAAAAAGCGCCGAAACTCGACCCCGGGTACCCGTTCACGGTCATTCCGTTCGATCCCAAATTTTTTGGCATTCCCGCCCCGTTGGATGCCGGGGACGGTCAAAATTGATTCGGCACGATTTTTGACACTAGAAATGACATTATGGCGCTTTCGTTTTTTCTCATTGCCGACCTGACCAAACGCCAGCTTTCGACCAAGGTCGGCGGCACGCAATTTTCGTTCCCGGCCCTGACCGCCGGTGAGCAGGTCGAGATCGGGCTGAACTTTTCCCAGACCATCAACGGAACCGCGCAACAGGTCACCCCGAACATCCGTTCGATCCGGGCTTCCATCGGGCGTAGCGACGCACCTCCGACCGGCGGTGGCTTTGCCTTGTCCGTGGCCGGTCATGTCACGGCCTCGATTCCTTACGATGCGACGGCCTCGGATCTTCAGACTGCGATCAATGCGGTCCTGACGGGGGGTCTGTCCGTTTCGGTGGTTCATGACGGAACCTCCTTTGTCATCTCGTTTTCCGACGGGGGAGTTCATGCGGTGTCGGCCGTTCACAATGACCTCGACCCGATCTGCCTGGTTCGCATCCGCACGACCCAGCTTGCCGACGTGTTCCAGACCGAACTGACGATCGTCCAGGCACCCATCGCCTCCACCAACACCTATGCCAGTCTCGTTTCGCGCGAACCGTATGTCACCCTGATTCAGGAAGGGGGAGGGGAACTGAGGCCATGGCCGACGATTCAGACCCTGACGATTCCGCCGACATTCCAGGGAACCTATTGCCTGAGTTTCAACGGAAACCTGACCGAAAGCCTTTCCATTGCGGACGGAACCACGCAGATCCAGAACGCAATCAACAATTTATTCTCACAGGTCGGCCAAAGCGTGACGGTCAGCAATCCCCAGACCTCGGTGGCGCAGATCAGTTTCGACGGTTCGGCTTTCATCGGCTATGCGCAGCCGCTTCTTCAGGTGCAGATTCTGAGCGCCCCGGCCGGGATTCCTACCGTTTCGCTCGATCTGAACACAAGCGGCGCCTTTGAGGCGTTGCGCGAAGCGGACACCCTCAAGGGATTCTTCCTTGAAATCGTCGCGGAAATCGTCGACGACGGCGTCAACGCGTTGACCGCTTCCACATGGCAATCGGTCACCCTTTGCCGCGTGCCGGTCTCCATCCAGAGGCCGATCAACTGGCCCGGGCTGGAAGCCGCGACCCAGATCAACTGGATCCAACCCCCCGGACCGACCAGTTACATCCCCTACAACGCCTCCCAGGTCATCACCGGCCAGCAATTCTATTCGGCCGCGCTCGGTGACGGAACGTCCCTGAACTACACGGTGACCCACAATCTCGGAACCGAAAACGTGCACCTGACCGTCCGGGACAATTCGAGCGGTGCGATCCTGGTGAACGGCGTCGATTATCATGCGGCCGTTTCGACCGACACGGTGAACCTGCTTTTCCCTGCGGCGCTTTCCAATGCCCAGGTCGTCGCCGTCATTTCCACGGCGGGTCCGACTTCGGCCTTTGCCGCCGGTCTGACCATTTCCGAATCCCAGGTGATCGGGCTTTCCTCCCAACTGACGCAGCTCACCGGCACGGTTTCGACCCTTCAGTCAATTCTTCCGACATCCTCGGTCAACACCGGTGTCGGCGTGCAGGTCGGCTCAGAAGCCATCAGCTTCGCGCTGACCAAGGTTTCCGAAGTGATCGGATACTTGGGCAATGCGCAGCCCTCCGCCACGACCGGGTATCTGGCAAGTGCGCTTCCGAATCGTCCCGTCTCCTTGGCGGTTTCGGCGGCATTCGACCGGGAACTCTGGAGCGTTCCCATGAATTCCTCGATGCTGGCGCTCGGCCGCACCCTCTCGATCGATTGGGGGGTGAGCCTTCAGGCCCTTCGGGCAAATTGCGGCGTCAGTTACAACGTCGTCGTCGAGGTAGGAAATTACACGGAAAGCGGAAACCTTTCGGTGAGCTGGAACACGCAGTCACCCGTCTTTTCGCAGCCGGTCGTCATGACCGAGGATCTGATCACCCATTCATTCGGCATCGTGATCAGCCGACTCATGGTCAACACGACCGACACGTTGCATCTCGATCAACTCCTCTACGGAATCAAAACGGGAAACAACGCGGCGGCCCCGACCAACGGAAATTTCGCCATCCGTTGCCGCCTGACCGGACTGAGCACCGAGACCTTTCAGTCCGATCCTCGTGCCTGGATCTCCTACGGGCTGGTCCCAAGCCTGACGGCCACCAACGGCGCGACCGCAGCGCAGGCGACGATTCAATAAAAAGTTTACCGAATACGAAATGAACGTCGACATTTCCAAAGGTTATTATGTCAGCAAATACCCGGATTTTCCGGATCCTTCTATTGGTCGTGCAATATCGAGCAATGGAATCATTCCAAGTATTGAATTAAGTTCGTTTACCGGTCCAACCGGTGCAACGGTTTCTTATAATCCAGCTCCGCCCAACGGATTAATTTCCAATTTGCAAAATACGGGGGTTGTTAATTTTTCGCAACCTGGCTCGTATACGCTCAATTTTTTCCAACCGGCATTTGATTTAGTTTTTGAGTTTGAATCAATTTTTGCAGATGCCCCACCGGATTTCCGGACATTACACTACAATGCCCGGTCGGCATCTTATACAGTTAATGTTTTAAGTCCGCAAACGATTGCCGAATTTTCTGCAATCTCTTCCAAGACCCCGGGAGCCGCCCCTTTTTCAATTTCATCTCCTTCCTCCTCTTCGGGACTTCCGGTCACCGTTTCCGTCAAAAGCGGACCCGCCACTATCAGCGGAACTCCCGGAGGATCGTACACGGTCACCCTGACGGGACGTGGAACTGTTGTCCTTGAAGCACAGCAAGCAGGCAATTCCACCTATTTTTATGCCAAACCGGTCACCGTTTTATTTTCTGTGCAGCAATCTGCCGTTTCGGTTTCTCTGTCAGCTCTCAATGCAACCTATGATGGCAACCCGCATGCAGTCTCGGTCTCCGTATTTCCGGACAGTTTTACGCCGACCATTACTTACAACGGTTCGCAAACCGTTCCGACCAATGCAGGTCGCTATACCGTTTTGGCCATCGTTGACACTTTTGATTCTTACGGCGGCGATACTGGCGTCCTCTATATCAAGCCCGCTCCTGCTACGATCACGTTGTCCGGAACGACGGAAATCACTTATGACGGTGATCCGCATGTTCTGACAGCCAGCACGACTCCAACGGGTCTTCCTGTTCTCATTACCTACAACGGTTCCCCAACGCCTCCCACGACATCCGGCAGGTATTCTGTCCTGGCAACAATCACCGATCCCAATTATTCCGGAACCGCAAGGTCTGTTCTTAACATCGGAGGGGAACCTTTTTATTACAACAACGCGCTCGGAAACGGAAATCTCGGCGCCCTGGGCAATTATTGGTCGGACAGCGCCCACACCGTGGCGGCAACCTTGCTTCCAACGGCGAATGATTTCGTCTACATCGACGCCAGTTTTAACGCGCCCGGTGGAGCCATTCCCGTTGCATGGAAAAAAACCATTATTGGAAAATTTTCCAACAATCTGGAGGTGAGTTTTTATGAAACAGGAAACGCCGCCGGTGGTTCCCAAATCTTTGGGGATGTCGAGTTCTGGAACGGAGCTTACATTGCCGACAGTAACACCGGCAGTCCCGACCCGGGATTCACCGGCTCGGCCACGGTGAATTATCCCTGCCCCTGTCCGATGCCAAATCTTGCGGCGGTAGGAGGAATCTATTATGTCGGCTACCCGGTCGCGATCGGAAACCAAAACTTTCAGGTGCCCATGCAAACCCTTTGGATCGACGGTTCGTTCCATGGCACGGCAATTTGGTCGCAACAGGCCCCCAACGGATCGACCCAACCTTCCCTCTCCCTAGGAACCGTCAAGGAAGGGGATGATTTGTTGTTTCAAGTCTCGTTCCATTCCACGATCCCGGCGGCCAATGATCCCCAGATCACCACCATTTCCTGCAAATTCAAGGATGCCGTTTCCGGATCGGTGATCCTGCAGACATTCAATTTCATTCCTTTGATTTCCACCGAACTCGGAACCAATCCTCCGGGAATTTACACGGCAAACGGCTTTGCTTCCTACCTTTTCTACATGCCGGTTTCCAGTCAGGCCCTTCAATCCCTGTTGGGAAGTTTTGTTTCCGGCGTGAATTCCAGCGTCACGCTTCAGGGGGAGGTCGAATGGAGTGAAATCAACACGACCGGAGTCGGTCCCGATCTTCTGACGCAACGCTCGCAGAATTTCCCGCTGACCATCACCCGCAGTTTGACCCTCGGTTCCAACCTGACATGAACACGCTCAACACCCTTGGCATCGATGTGGTGACCCGGTCGGTTTCCGGAATTCCCGTTCCGAATGCCGGGACGGTCAATGCCGGTGCGCTGCCGAGTCTTGAAAAGATGGGAGATGACCTGATTCTTCAGGTGATTTTTCAAAACAACGGTCAAACCATCGACACAGGCCTCGATTCCTTTTCGATTCAATCGCTGCTCCTGACCATCAAAACGGCCGACACGGACGAAATCCTCCTTCAGTCGGATTCCTGGTCGGGTTCCGGATCTGTCTATTTCCTGCACGCCACGATTGCAGGTTCGGCGCTTTCCCAGGTTCTCGGCACCGGTTCGTCCATGAACCTGCTCGGGGAAATCCAATGGGTGCAAAACAATCCTTTCTACGGATCGCCCAACGGCAACATCGGACCGGCCACGCTTCGGACGAGTTCGCAGAATTTCGCCCTGACGGTCGGCGCTTCCCTCGGGTGATGCCCCGGGGTTGACATCATTGCCTTAACATGGCCATTTCGTTTTACGATGTTTCATCGGGTGGGTTCGCGGTGATTGCCGACCCAACCCATTCCTTTCAGCCCCCGTCCTATCATTCGTCGGTCATTAATCGTGACGGGTTCGGCAACGTCACTTCTGTGGTTTACAAGAACAGCGGGGGTTCAACCCTTTACACGGTCACGGTCACGAGGCCAGATTCCACGCACCTGTTGATTACCGACGGAACCAAGACGCTCACGGTCACCCTCAATGGCGCTGCGCAAGCCTCGTCATTGGTCTGGTCGTGATTTGACTTTTTGTATTTGTCATGAGCGATTTGCCGTCAGATGTCGTTGTGGCCATAGATCCGGAATCTTCGTCATTACAGATTTCCAATCCCTTCGACATTCCCGCCTACGACACTATGGTGGAATCACCCCAGGGGGCCTCGTCTAGCGGGGGAACAATAACATTTTACCAGAACGGGCCTTCTGGAAGCCAGGTTGCCCAACTGACGATTTCAACTTCGGGCGGGAATTTGACGATCCAGCGCACCATCTAATACCATGCCTCTCTCACTCAACCTTGGCACCCTTTCGCTCGGCCTCGATCAATCGGGTGGCGGCGGCATTTCCGACGCTCCTTTCAACGGTGATTTCTACCTGCGGCAAAACGGGTCATGGGTCACGCCGGTTTCCACCAATTCCTCGGCCCCGACGCTTTCCGGAACGGTCGCCGTCGGTTCTTCGATTTCCGTAAATGTCGGTTCGTGGACGGGATCGCCGACCGGCTATTCGTACCAATGGCAAAGCTCCCCCGACTCGACCACTTGGTCGGACATCGGGATGCAGACCTCCGATTCCTACACGATCCTGACTTCGGATTCTGGAAACTATTTCCGCTGCCAGGTCAAGGCAACCAATTTCTGGGGAAACTCGGATCCTGTGCCGACGGCTGCCTCTGGTCAGGTTCCCATCCTGACCCTTCTGAGCAATCTGGTGCTGGCCGCCGCCTTCAATGGCGACGCATCGGATTCTTCCGGAAACGGAAACGATTTTTCCATGACGGGATCGGTTCCTTTTGTTGCCGATCCCTCAGGATCCGGCAATCTCTGCGCTTACTTCGACGGTTCAAGCGACAACTATTTCACCTCGGGACTCTCCTTGACGGGTGCCTGGACGATCCGGTGCTTGTTCTGGACGGTCCCTTCCGGTGCCGCGTCGGCTGGGGCACCGATGCTTTGGGATCTTCTTTCGACGATCGCCCCTTCGGACAATTCCGGGACGATGACTTCTTTTTACCTCGAAGGGGGAACCAGCGGCCGCGTGATCGATTACGGCGGCAATAATGCCGGAAACTTTGGAGAAAACTCCATGAGCGCCGGTGATGGTGTCTGGAACGAAATCGTCGTCGTCAATGATCCCGTGGCCGGTCTTTCCGGATACCTCAACGGAAATCTGGCATTTTCTCCGGTCAATCCTAGCGACCGCCAGTTTCAATTCATCGTTTTCGGATGCGCGGCGTTTGGAAGCTGGAACCAGGCGCAGCGTGAAAGCTACGCCAAGAACTTCGATGTCTGGAACCGTGCCCTTTTGCCATCGGAAATCAACGCCATGGTCGGGCTTAACTTTTCAAGCTTCGGCACCACCTACTGATCCATGAGCAATCCAACCTTTTCAACCACACTCATCGACGCGGCCATCGACGCGGCATTTGAGTCCGCCCGATCGCTCGGTGACAAGGTCGCCCGCATCGCACCAGTTTCTTTGTCTTCCGCTGACGCGGGTTGCCTTACGGAAACCGTTCAAACCGACATTTACAAAGGCCCAAAAGGTTCGGGGTTCCAGATTGTCGGAAAAATCAGTTTTTCCAACGGCCTGACGCTGGTCCGCATCCGTCAATCCGGTCCCGAGGCCCATCGGGAAAAAGCATGGCCATCGGACATCAAGGCCGATCTTGCAGCATGGCCGCTGGCTTGCCTGATGGCGGCCGAATCGCATGTCGCTTCCGAAGGTTACACGGCGACCCGACTGGTGACCCTCCTCAATGCTTTCCTGAAAATACTCACTGCCGCCGGTGGCAATGTCTCCGCCTTGTCCGCGTCGCACCCCAGACTTTCGGCCGTCTATTCCTGGACGCAAACGGTTCAAGCCGCCGCCGCCTCGGGAAAAACCGTTTATCCCATGGCGCCCTTCACGTTTTCCGACGTGATTGCGGAACTCCACGTCTGATCATGACCGACGGGCAGAAAAGCGTGTTCGAGAACTTCACCCGGTGGGGAAGTTTCCTCACTCCGATCGGCATGGTTGTTCTCCTGGTCATGCAGGCTCAGTTTGTCAGCCGAAAGGAATTTGTCGACGCCACCGAAAAGACCGACAACCGCGTCCAAAAGGTGGAGATCGCTTTGGTGCAGCTTGTCGAACAGAACAAGGTC
>Ga0208875_1000145_pt1 | contig 31536 bp, 59 predicted proteins | sample CryBogCBH25Aug08_FD_184612 | JGI IMG/M metagenome (GOLD analysis project Ga0208875, IMG submission 184612) | Freshwater microbial communities from Crystal Bog, Wisconsin, USA - CBH25Aug08 (SPAdes) (version 2) | ecosystem: Environmental > Aquatic > Freshwater > Lake | place: Crystal Bog...
AGACAATGACAAGTATGACAAGCAGCTCGACGCTGCTAAGGGTAACAAGGCCGACTCGCCTCAGCTCATTACCTTCATGAAGCAAGAGGACAACGCTGCGGATGCTAGAAATGGCGAGAAGCCGGAGTACAAAGGTCTCGGCCAGGCACCAATTCCTACGGGTAACAATAGCAATGCTCAGGGATCTGAAACGTACTGGGGTAATGGAAAGCTAGCTAGCTTTAATGAACGCTATGCTAGCGAGAAGGGCGAGAGCGGTAAGTTCAAGCCACCAGCAGGTGTTATCTCTGCTGCGAAGCACGCACTCGAACTCATCAAGGCTGGTAAGGCTGGTGATGGTTTCACTAGCGTAGGTCGTCACCGCGCACACCAACTTGCTGCAGGTGAGATGGTTCCGCTTAGCGACATCAAGCGTATGCACTCATACTTCTCACGCCACGGTGTTGACAAGAAGGGTAAGGACTGGGACAACGACAGCCCCGGTAAGGTAGCCTGGCTTGCATGGGGTGGCGACGCCGGTGCATCATGGGCCGCTAGCATCGTAAAGAAGCACGGTGGTGGAGAGAAGGAAGCATCTGTTTCTGAAGCTCTTGGTCTTTTAACACCAGCTGCTATTGTTGCTCAACCTTTTATTATGGATAAAATTAACAAACATAATGAAAAAAAACGTAAACAGGAAGAACCAGAAGAGCAAAAAGAACCAGAAGATTTTGATGGAAAACATGGTAACGTAAATTATGATGACAGCGACTGGCGCAACGAGTACTTTAATCTAGATTCAGATTGGTAAGCTATGGATTGGTCAGTACGCTTTCACATGAATAAGAATAACTGTGGGTGTGACCCAGTACCTGCTACGTATGAAGAGCACACGGCCAAAGCCATCGAATTGCTTCGAGCAGGTGCCGATGATATTCATATCGATCACCACTTCAAGCATGGTGCCGGAGACTTTGATTAATGCCAAAGATTACTAAAAATAGTAATGCGAATATCCTGCGCAGTCAGCAAGACTTCTTTGAGATGGCGAAGAAAAGCCTGCAAGAGAAGAAAGATATCCCAGATATCATAACGTTTGCTGAGCACCCAAGCTTTCTACATGGGCAGAAGCTGTTCCCTCGACAGAAGACGCTGCTGAAACTCATGTGTTTGGAGACAGAGAATCTCACTGAGTATGACTATGCTGTCATCGATGAATGGACAAAGAAGTTCGACTTCAACGGTGATAGAATTGGCGTTAGCCCAGATATCATGGACCGCGTTGCGATCAACAAAGAACAGGGCAGACCTTACTTCCGTGAAATCGTTAACATCACAGGCCGCCGTGGCGGCAAGGGCCACGTCGGTGGTATCCTAGGAGCCTATCTTAACTGGCGACTGTTGATGCTGGATGACCCGCAGTATCACTATAATATTGACAAGTCTAAGGACCTCTATCTATTTTGCGTGGCCACAAACATTGAGCAGGCAAAGAAGTATCAGTTCGCTGACCTCTCCAACGCTATAATCAATGCTCCGTGCTTTCAACCGTACATTGCTGACGCTAAGGAACACTTCCTTGCTCTGCGTACACCTGCTGACGTTCGCCGCATCGCCGCATTTGAAGCGAGAGATATCAGACCTAGCAGACTTATAGCATCGATCAGAAACATGGCTGTGACAAGTAACTCTAAGGCATCGCGTGGTGCTGCCGCTTTTGGCGTCATGTTCGACGAGTTCGCCCACATGCTCGTGGGTACTGGTGGTGCCAGAACATCTGAAGAAGTATACAACGCTATCACTCCTGCACTTGACCAGATGGGTGTAGACGGTATGATATATGTACCAACGTCACCGTTCACCAAGGTGGGCAAGGCGTACAACCTGTATGAATCTGCGTTAGAGAAGGACGACGACGGTCGTCCAATGTATCCTAACATGATGATGGCACAGCTCCCTTCGTGGGGACCTTACGAGGACTGGGATGACCCTGTCGTGACACAAGGCTACACGTTCCGCAACTCACCTCAGAAATATGATGAGCAAATGAAGTTGTTAGAGAAGCGTGAGCCAGATGTATTCAAGGTAGAGCGACTCAGTCAATGGGCTGAAGTCACTAACGCCTATCTTAACCCAAAGATGGTTGAGCGTATGTTTGATCCGTACGTCAATGATAAGGGTGAAACCGTTGAGCTTGAGCCACAGTTCGAGGGACGCTTTAGTATCATCTACCACGGTCACTGTGACCCGTCAAAGAGCAACAACAATACTGCTGCTATCATATGTCACGTCGAAAAGATCGCTGACCCAGAGGATGGCGAAGAATGGTATCACGTTATTGTAGACTGGATCAAGGTATGGAACCCAGAAGATTACCCTGACAACCAGATTGACTACGAAGAGATCGAAGAAGATCTCGTTGATGTCTTGTGTCAGTTTAGAACAACGAAGGTCTTCTCGTTCGACCAGTACGGTGCGTTCGTTACGCTACCTAGACTAAAGAAGCGTCTGCAGCAAGTGAACCCACCGCACAAGGTGAAGATCCGTGAAGAGAAGTTCACCAAAGAAAGTAACATGCGTCGTGCGGAACGCTTCAAGTCTGCCCTCGGTATGAACTGGATCCACTCGTACCGTGACAACTTTGGCCCCAACCAGACTAGTCTATTGGAACAGGAACTTAAGTTCCTTCAAGAGATTAATGGCCGCGTCGACAAGCAGAAGTTCGGACCTATCCGTACGTCAGACATCTCAGACTGTTTGATGGTATGTGTCGATGCATTGTTGGAAGACAATTTTGTTAAGCTAGAGATGCGTGACCGTCTAGGGAACGCTAGCCTTATGATAGGTGCCCAGGGTGGATACCATACCCGCAATGCTCTCGACAACACTGCGTTGTCTGCAAGAGATAAACTCAAGAGATTTGGAGCGCAGCGATCGAACACGCCTTATGGTGCTATGAGAAGAGGCAAGTAACTATGAACTGGTCTACCCGTTACGCTACAACACAAAAAAGTATTAAAGAACTTAAGGCTATTCTTCCATCAGGTTGGGAATACGTAGGTTTTACGCAGCCTGATGGCAATAAATCAGTAAAAGAATTTACTAAATGGACACCACCACAACAACGTGGTCAATTCTTTGATGATTTTGACGCACCATTAGAACCACTGCCAAATGCTAGGCGCAATAGAATAAAAACTCCTGATGTTCACATGGTAATGAACCCTACTACGGGTAACACAGCTGAGATTTATGACCATTCAAAAATGAATGATGATGCTCGGCGGGCTTATTGGAACCCTATTGACCATGGTAGATTAATAGCTAGCGGTCTAAAACGCATGGATAGATTAACTACCAATACGAACCTGCGTTTGCTTAGACACAGAGCAAATCAAGGTAATATGCAAATATCACACAGCATGTGCTCTGCACAAGATACTAGCAACGTAGATATAGGATCCCCAGGCAAGCACACCGTTGGGGAGAATTTTTATATTCTTGATCATGAACTCGGTCATATTAGACATAATAGAGACCATGAAAATTTAGTTAAATTCGCAAGCATTCTTACCGATCATTACAATTCAGATAAAAAACCAAGAGACCAAGTCAACCCCAGTTGGGTTGAAAACCATGTAAGAAAAAACAAAGGTAACATTGCTCAATTGTACAGCAATGACTTCGTCTCATGGGGGAAGATGCCAGAGTTTTTAAATAAAATAGTTAAATCTACCAATGATGATCCTTATGCTCAATCATCGTTGGCAGAGAGTTATGCTTGCCACCACGATGGATATCTTAACGGTGATAAGAACCCATTAACGCAACGCTTAGGCAAAGAACTTGGATGGGATAAACCGATACAATGAATTGGTCTATCAGATACGCTAAAGATGATACAAAGAAACGTATCATGGATCAATTAAAGCAGAAGTACCCAGGCAAGAGGGTCATTGATGACGCTGGCAGTTACTTTGCCTTGCTAGAGGAAGCTAGTGATCACCCCGAGTATGACCTCGCCATCCAGGTTGTCGTAGCACCGACTCCGCCACACAAACATAAGCACACTACCCACATTTATCGATCGATCGATACTCCATTTAATCTATTCGTAGATAAAGATTCTATACGTGTAAACCCAGGTGAAACATATACTGTTAAGCCAGATACAGTACACTGGTTGTCTAACGACCCAGGTACAGAGTGCTGGTTGGAAGTGATGTCAAGCCCGGGCATTCCTGATAAGAACCCAGACGTTGTTAAGGTTAAGCAATGAACTGGTCTATTAGATACGCTACAAGCAAGCGACCTTGTTTATTCTGTGGTGGCCCTAACCATTGGTTGCACACTGCTAAAGAATGGACTCCTGAAAATGGAGCGGACATTGGACTGCCTAGACCATCTGTATCTACGGTTCCTTTGATGCAACCAATCGGTGAGAATGCACAAAGAGACTGGCGTAAAAGAGTTATTATACCATGGTCTGCGAGAGCAATATGGCCAGGTAAACCCACTGATCTTGGTAATAAGCTAGAAACAGCACCCGCTCCTCACCCTGAAAGAGAAAAGGCAGTAAGAGAAGAGGGGCGTTGCGCCATGTGTGGTGATACTTTCGCTGATAATCAATCTTCTGTTCGTTTTACTGGTTTCCATGATAGCGTAGAGTCAGATCACTTTCCCATGCACCAAAAGTGTATGGGGCAGACAGTATCTTATTGCCCTCACATGATGAGCTACAAAAATGAATACAACCAGTCTTTGGAAACAGGTAAGACTGAGAACTTTGAGCATGGTCCATTTGCTAAGCTACAAAAAGATGCGTTAGAACAAACGGATCAAAGAGGACGCATTAGACCTGAAATTTTTATTTCTGATAACGGGATTTAACGGGCAGTTTCTACACGTACCCAGGTGCGCCTTCACACGGTCTAGTCTAGTAGAGCATGCACTGTGATGCACCAGTACTGCTTCCCATTTATAGCTTCCCATAGCGCATGAGTCTCGTGCTTATCCCATTCCGCATCAGGGATTGCCTTCTGAGCACCCTCGAGCGTCCTGTATAGTCCAGAGATCTCCATACTATCATAACCTGCATCGTATTGCAATGCATAGACTAATGTCATTTTATAAACAGTTCTTTCTCTGCCCACTCCATGCGTTCAGATGGTGTCATGCCTCCCCACCATCCTTCTTCCATGTTGCGAACAGCTTCATACCTACACGTTAGCATGACGGGACAGCCCTCGCAAATCTTTTTGAGCTTGAACCGTTCACTAGCGGTAGGTTCTTTGCTAGCATAGACAAACATACTGGTGTTCTCACCAATACATTTGGCTTCGTCTACCCATTCGTTACCTTTGTTATCAGGTAGGGTAGCGGCTAACCTATTAAGGTCCCACCTATTCACTTTTACTCACTTTCTATTTTTGTTTGATTGAGATCCGCGTTAGCGGCAGACTCTTTACCGGCCTGATAGCCTAGTTCCGAGTTAAGTCTACGCTTAGATCCCGAGTTGCGGACTGTCTGTTGCCAGAAGTCCTCGATAGCATGTTGCTTATTACGCAATGCTATGGTAAGAGAAGTACCGGTAGATTCAACTTCATCTATGGTACTAGTCTTAGCTGCTGTGATACGCTCACGTATACCTATGGTATAACCGCCGAAGAAGCTGCGGATCCACTCCTTAGTATCGGGCTTGCCCTCAACTTGCTGCTTGTATAGCTTGAGCTTGACGGTCATTTCATCTATCATATGCGTTGACAATACATCGTACAACGCAATGCAGATTTCGATGTCGCTAGTATAGCCATAAATTACGCAGTAGTCTTCACCACGTAGCACCTTACAGAAGTTAGGTAACGCTATTGCGTTGAGCAGCATTGCTTTATCGATGCTATAGGGACTGACCGTATGGACTAACTGCGACGTGATATCGTGTACCACATGTTCCCCATGTAACTCTGCCTCTTCGATCTGATATTTGGTTATCAGTTTCTGTGCTAAGAGTTGTGCAGCTTCGATTTCGCCAGGTTTATCGCTCTTGCTTGCCAAGTTCAAGAGCTTTTGAACCTTAGCTATTACATCAGCTAACTTGCTCATAGTATCCTTTCTTTTGTTGGGTTTGTACTACATCTTACTTCATTGAATACTCTTGAGTGAGTTCTTTAGGTCGTTGTCAATGCGCTTGAACAGATCGTCGCGCGCGTCGAGGGTGATAACGTCTTCCTGAGATGCTTCCCAGATTGAGTCGTTAATGTTGTCTACTAGAGACATCAGAACACTCGCCACAGCTTTGCGGATCTGCTCATGAAATGTGATTGGATCTTGCATCTTTTATCCTCCTTTCTCTACCATAGTTTTGATGTAGGAGAACAAGCGGTGGTAGTGTTGCATCTGTTCTTCCATTGCCAAGATAGCATTCTTATACACGTCGAGGACTTCCTCGTACTGCAGAATGTCGGTGGTACCTTTATATTCGTCGTATAATTTAAAACCGACCAGCAGCTTATCTAATCGATACCCGATTAGTGCCATCTCGGTTACAACCTCACGGAGTAGTCGGACCTTTTCCTCACTACTTACTTCCATTTGTATCACCTTACTTGTTGAGTTGGTCTAGCAAAACTTGCAGCTGTTGCAGCAGCTCATCCTCCTTTTCTTTCGACTCGGTATCCTTGCCAGGGAATACCCATGTATCTATGTTAGGCACATAGACGTTTAGACTATCGAACTTAGCGATAGTGGAAGGCCAGTCAATATACCAGCCCCTACTTTCTGACCACGTCAGTACGTAATGATACTGCATCTCTCCTCCATCTAACTGCCCTACGTTCTTTCGGTGATAGACCACCGAAGATGCCGTGCTTGCTATCAGTATTGATAGCATAGTTGAGACACGGCTTGATTACTGGACATCCTCTACATACTGCTTTGGCTATTTCAGCTTCCCTAGTAGTTTGTCCTAACTCTAGAAAGAACACGCTAGTGTCCATACCGCGACAGCTAGCCTGATCAAACCAACCCAAATCCATACTTTCTCCTTATTTGTTTTGATTTTTTGCGCGAGCCCTTCGAGCCTTTGTTTTCTCCCTATTACACTGAATACAGTACTTTGCTTTGCTAGTCTTACCCCACACTCTACCATAAATAACATAGTTGTGACCGCGAGGGCAATGAGTCTTAGCGGCAGCAGCTCGAGCGTTATTAACCTTTTGCGTGACCGCCTCTAAATGCTCAGGATTAACACATACTTTATTCCTACACAGGTGATCGATGTGTAGACCATCAGGGATCTCTCCCTTATGTAGTATATAAGAAGCCCTATGCGCTCTATACAACTTATCTCCCATACGGAATATACCATACCCGTCACTACTTAGAGCACCTGTCCACACCCAACATAGATTAATGTCAGTGTACTTAGTGCTGAAGTTGAGAAGATAGTTGCGTTTAGCTTGGTTCATAATTGCATACTACTATGATGCATACTATTGTGTCAAGTATTATTCACCACAAATGTCGCATGAGCCATTGCAATGTTCACAATAGTTCTCATACATAGTTGGTCCATGATCACATGGTTCACATATCATAACTTACTCCTTTCTTACTTAGTTGGGAACTCGTTGAGGAACTCTTCAAAGACTGAGGCACGAGCCTTATCTAATTCATTGTTAAACGCATCAAGATCATCCTGATCTAAGTCAGTGAAATCAACATTGTCAAACCATTCCTCTAGATTCTCCTTGGTTACTTCATCCATTATACCACCTCCTCTCCTTTCCTTCTAACTCAATTAATTCATACCACAACTCAGTAATGTCTACGCCTTGACTACACTCGTACCATTCTATTGCGTCTAACCACTCTGGAGGAGTGAGCCCTTTACTTTCGCAGAACTCAGTGAACTGACCTTCATCCCACCAGTCTACCATGAGCTCTTGCTCTGGTTGGTACCGAGATTGCAACACCTCGATAATCCTACTTACTTGCACTATATCTCCTTTTCTGATTCTACAGCAGTCCAGTCATCCCAATCGATGTTGTCCCACCAGAAGTCAGACTCTGTTGACTTGTCAATCAGTTGCTGACGATCCAGCCAATCATTTAATTTCTCAGTTGCTTCTTCAGGACTACTTGCCGTAATAGCAATGTCCATAGAAACTCTTGTGTAATACTCTTGCATTATACCTCCCAGCATTCATCACATGTACCATCATCACATTCGTCACATGGGTGCTTTAATGGAGTATCCAACTCCACACCACATGTTAAACAAATAGGATATTTCTTACTCATTATGCCTCCTTTCCTTTTTCTATTACGAACTCTTCGTCTGTCAAGAACGCATAGATGCGCTTGAGATTGTGGATAGCGTGTTCTAAGCTACCATTCCTCTCTGCATCTTTGATAGCCCATTTAGTTAAGCTAATTGCTGCTTCTAGTGTTTCTGGATCCATTAGTACTCCTCCAATTCGTTGATTACTTCATTGAGTTGGTCGCACCGATCTAACAATTTCTCAATTACTAGCATAGCTTCGACCATATTGGTTGGTGTAGTTAGACCGTAGTCTGATAACTGCATTACTCCTCCTTCTTTCCGGTTACACTGTAACCTTTTTCGATGACGAACCAGTCGTCATTCCATCCGTCTACCCAGTCCGGACTTGATTCGTCTGGCTCAGGGTGGTTGGTGTACAACCAGTCCCACCCTTCCTCGAACGAATCGAACTCGATACCATCGAACAGGATGTTGTTCATCCAGTCACGGATAATGAACTTCTTCCGTGGCTTTTTTCTTACTGCCGTTGCCATTACTCCTCCTCAATGAAGTTGGTTAGTGGTACGCCTGCGAAGTCTTGCATTGCTTCGTCCATGCCACAGGGCGAGCAGATGCGAGTCTTGTTGTCTAGCCTAGACAGAGCTGGGAACCCTGTGTAGATTTGCTTACAACGCGGGCAGTTCTTTGGTTCATTTGGGTTTTCCATTGTTTTTCCTTACTTAGTTTGAGTGCTCAGCGATGAACAGCTCGTATGCCATTGGTTCTGTGGTGTACTGCCATGGTACGTTATCGATACCATCTTCTGGTTTCCAGTCATCAAAGTTGAGTTCACGAACAGCGACAGTCCTGTTGTCGTAGTTAATCTCCACGACACGCCAGACATCACCGTGCTCACCGAACCCGATGCCGTATCCAGTTTCTCCCAACACATCACCCTGAATCATCTCTGAGAAGATGATGCGGTTGAGGTACTCGTCGTCTGTCCAACGGTCACGGCCACGCGCTAACGCATTGGCTACAACCTCAGGAAGTGACTCAGCACCCCAGTGTGTGTAGAAGTACAGATCAGGATTGCCCTGAGCTGTAATCTTTACTTGTCCACGGTCACCCATGTTTCTTACTCCTTGTTTTGTTTTCTTGCAACTTGCAAGAGCACCCTAAGATAGAATCGAACTATCATACATCGTCACCAGACTAGGGTTACCTACTTAGTTTTCTTCCTCAATAGGTCGTGCTTCTTCTATTGGGCAGTCATCAAAGACAAACTCACCATCTATACAATAACATTCTCCCTTACGTGCTACCAATTCTTCGTGTGAATTAGGGATATCCCATTCTTCTGCGCTGAATGTGTTGCCATCTTTGTCGCGGACAATTACACCACCCCAGCCTTGTTCCTCTTCATAGTACCACTCAAACTCTACGTCGAGCTTGAGTTCTTCTATCTTTGCAGACAAAGCATATATGATACGTTCAGGAGGAGACCACGGAGTATCGAAATGATAAGTCAGAGTATAACTCTCTAAGTCATCTTGGTCGAAGTTATCCGTTGCTACAGTCTCACTGGGTCCCCACTTGCAACCCCAGTTACGAATGTTCCAATCGTACCAGTGGTTGGTGGCGAACTTCAGAGATTCCTCTAAATTAGTAGTCCTAAGGGATGGCCCATTGTATTCCTCCCAGATTTCTTCTTCCGGTGTCGATAGACTATGGAAATTGAAATCATATACAAGAGGAGGATTGAGTCCACTCATTTGTATAGGTGCTGGCAAAGCAAGTGCTCGCTTGAGCACCGACAAATCACTGAGTGAACCTGTCAATGTGACATTATTATATACCCAATTTGGCATACTTATTCCTTTCTTTCTTACTTGTTTGGTTGATGGGTAGTTATTTAGTTGTGATACCCACACAACGTGATGCTACCACCAAGAATCGTAGTAGACTTCTAGGCCGAGACTCAAAGCCTTCTTAGCAGCTTCGACAATCTTCAGGTCGTATTCCTTGTAGTGTTCGCTAGAATCATCGCCAAAGAAGAACCCCTCTGTTGCAGGCAGTTCACCATTTTTGATGGCCATTTCTAACTGATCAATGTCCCCAATGTTCAGTCGGATGCACTGCTGATTGAATACACGAGTCTTGTTGAGCCGTGCAGAGCGAGCATTTTCTTGCTCTTTCTCAATCATTTGCCGCATCTCATCTTGAGTAGAAGCAGCCATTCGCATGATTTCAGTGGTCTCTTCCTTAGAAAGCTCACCAACTGCGTTAGCAATGTAACCGTCATTGAATACGGTGTTGCCTTCGTAGCCTTGAACATCTGCTTTCGAGTTGTAGATTTTCTCCATCCAACCCTGAAGGTTGGGGTGCTTACGCCAATTGCCAAACGGCATGACCTTAGCATCGTCACTGTACCCGAAGTCAGTATTCTTAGGATGAGCCTCAACGGCGAACATCATCTGATCTAACCCCATTTTCTTACTCCTTGTTGTGTTGTACTACTTCCCTACCTGGGAGTGCCCTAAGATAGAATCGAACTATCATATTTCATCGCCAGACTAGGGCTGCTGTATTACCAGCGAGTGTTATCGTACTTCAAACGGTTACTAATTGTGTTTTCCCATGATTCAACCTTGTGAACGTAGCTAGAAAAGACTGCAGAGCTACCATTGCCAGCAAGCAAAGCACGACCTGATGCAGCCATGCCTGCCAAGTTGATGGCAAACTGTTCAAAGTCAAGGTTGAGAGTCGGGTCTGGTGAGTTGGCGTGCTTGTTGAATGCACTGGCGTCACCACCAATTGCGTTCAGGTCACTCTCGACACCAGCGATGCTGTTGTTGCTCAGGTCAATCGCGAACTGAGAGAGGTCATTAGCTGTCTTCTCTACGGTTCCGAGTGCACTGTGCTTCCATGCATTGTACTGACTCGCAGTCGATGCACTAGCCGGAATAATTGGCAGAGCCAAAGATACCACTGCAATCGCACCAACTAACTTCTTGATATTATTCATTTCTGTTTCCTTGTTTTGTTGTTCTTGCAATCTGCAAGAGCACTCCGGGAAGGAATCGAACCTCCCATAAGCCACCAGGCCGGAGTCACCTAGACTATTCGTCTAAGTCGATGATCTGGAATGCTGGGATGTTAGCACTTTCCAAAAGCTTCTCTGCAACCATAGAAGAGTTGCCGAGAATCATCTTGGTAACCTTGTGTACTTCATTGATTACTTGTGTGACCTTATCCTTATCCATGCCAAGAGTATTACCCTCGTCATCTACACCGCCGGTAACTATAATATCACCAGCAATGTAGTCAGATATGCCGTGCTCCATAAACCATAGGGCAGTACCGAATGGGTTTAGATTAGGTGTATCGGTCAGCTTGCCTTCATCGTCAATCCAGATGTCAACACCTAGACTGTGAATGCAGACACGGTCAATCCATCCGCCCCCAGTAGCTTCCTTGATTGTCTCATAAGACTTCGACTCATCGAATTCTATGATATCAACCTTAATGCTGTCTGCGGTAGCTTTGATAGCATACTTACTCATTTTGTTTCTCCTTGTTGTGTTTGTGTTTGTGAACACTTGGTTCACGATTGAATGGGCAGTTTAACGTCGTACCCAGGAACGTACTGCGATATTACTTAGGCCACTCCATTGGAATTTCATAGCCGTTGATGATGATGGACTTTGGCTGCTCAATGACAGGCTCAGCTTCTTCCTGTATCTCTACAACCATAGCAGTCATGTCCTCAGCCGTGGGTGGTACGTACATGTTACCCGTGCTCAGGTCAATCTCTAAAGGCAGAGACTCAACGTGTTCTGCAACGCTGAACTCAGTTGTTGGGTCATAACCAAGGTTGACCACCTCGTTGTACATCTCTGTGATTTCTTCAGTGGAGATGGGCTCAACGAATGTTGGGTCTGTTGGTTCAAGCATTGTCATGCCTTCCGCCAGGTCCTTAGTCATCTGATACCAAGCATCGAGACCAGTTGTATTCATGACTTCTTCCACGGCCTCTACTACTGGTGCAGCGGCTGAGGTGACAAGATCGTTCTTGTCGTACCACTTACCACCGTACGTGTAGCATGGCGTTTCAGGGTTATCTAATGACAACGTCAGCAACTCATTGAGGAACCATTTACGTGCCTTCTCAGTGTTTGCCAACGCATTAGCACTAGCAGTCAGCTGTTCAATGGTTGACTTAGCCTCCCTAGCTCCAGCCACATACACACGACCAATTACGTGACGTGCGCGTGAGTTGGGCTTGTCGTTCATGGGACAACGAATCTCCACCTTGCATGGTGTAGTCGGTGTCTCCTTGTAGACAGTGAAGGCCATGTCCAATACGTCACGGGGACGTGTGGAATACCACCCCGAACCATCTGGCTTGGCTACCCAAGTGTAGTCTGTCGACATACTTTCCTTTCTTACTGTTGTGTTGCACTGCTTCCCTACTTGGGAGCGCTCTAAGCTAGGATCGAACTAGCATACTTCACCACCAGGCTAGAGCCACCTTACTACTTAGTACTCACCGTCCTTGATTGCTTTGAGCAAAACGTGTGTGTACGACCAGGCATCCTGGTCTTGATGTGCGAGCAAGAGCATATCGATATGAGTTAGCATATCGATTACTTCCTGACGTGGGATATCAGACATGGCACAACCCACTCTCGATTAAAGAATGAGCTGTACGACCGTAGTGTCCTTGCAGACTCCAGGCCATGCCAGTATCGATAAGCTGTTGGAATAGCTTAATGGTTTGTTCCTCATCAAGCTCGTCCTGCTCGTACATTATGATTTGAGTTGTTAAATCCATACTGCCTTACTTCCTTTCTTAATTACGATAACCGTTTAAGCTAGCGTAATAATGAGTAGATGGCTCAGGTAGTCCTGGAGTTTCCAGTCTACTGAGCTGTTCTATAAACCACTTGCGTGCCTCTTCAGTGTTGGTATCAGTTACAATCAACAAAGTTAAGAGACAGTCAACTACTTCCTTAGCGTGCCAGTTGCTTCTGAATTCTGCAGCGTACACTGTGTGGAACTTCTTGCCTTGTTCGTCGGGCACGTCAACCGTGAGCCGAGCGTTGCGGTTACAGATTGTGCTACCACTACGCCCGGCGTACACGGTCAAACGTACATCCAACTTAAAGCAAGAATGATTCACTCGTGTCCTCCAGTAATCTCCATTACTATTGAGACGCCAGGTAACTTGTCTAGCCATTTGGATTTACCTTCCTGTTATTGGAACTTGCTACGAAACTTGGTAGGTACTTCTGCGTTGGATTGCTTAGCTAAGTGCTCAGCAAGATTGCGCATTGCATCTACTACCTTGTCCTCGATGCCTTCGGTGTTGCCCATGATCTTGCCGTCCTGTGCATCGATGATGACAGCGTTGGCTTCATTGGACATGTTCTCCAGCATCTTGCCGAAGAAATATTGGAATGCTTTCATCTCGTTGTCATCGTCACATGACACGATGAATCGGATTTCCTTTTCCTCTTCGTTGGACCAGCCTTCAATTTTCATTTCTTACTCCTTGTTGTTGTGTTTGAGTGGGTCCGTTGGACGTTCGGGTGGAACCCATACCCTACACACCGCATCCTCGGTGTAGCAGTCCAGTCTCAGTGCTGGTTACCCCGTCTATTAAATAGGCTTACGGTTACCTCCATAAGCTTCCCCTTATGGTGAGTCCGTGAGTAGCATCTCATCGCGCCTTCGCTGTCCATGCTAGTCACAAGAAAGGGAGCAGTTATTTACAACCATGCTCAGGGTTGAGATGTCTTCACCGGTACACGCATCTACTTGCACGATGGTTTCTCTACTTTCCTACCAACAAGTTGGGAATCTCACGCTCATCCTAGCGTGTGTTCTTTAAGGCATCCACTAATCTCCTGCACCGGCTTCCCCCATGTGCTGAGTGTGTTAACTTATAATCTCGTAGGCTCATATGCCGGTACATCATAAGCTAACAACAGCTCCCGTACACACAACGAAGCATGCACGGGATCGCCAGTTAAGCTAGCGCAGCTACCACGTTTTAGTCGGTGGCCGTGACTATAAGGGGACAGGTTTAAGGAGTTCCTCCGATCCTACATAAGCTTCCCCTTATGCTGAGTGTGTAACTGCAACAAGGGACGTATGCGAGCTGCTTGTGGATTTACTATCCCACGTCGGATGGCATATCGTGTAGTTGCTGGTTACAACAGCTCCCGTACACACAACGAAGCATGCACGGGATCGGATACGTTGCATTGTATCCGGGGTATAGATACGGCCCACTAAACCTTTTAGATGGGCTATGGAGATGCAACAACAAGAAGAAAAAGCACTCACCATAACTTTCACTTACTAGGTTAGGTGGGCCTTATCTTCTTGCTCCTCTAGTTGCTAGATGCAACGTTGATGAGTCGCTCTGTCACCATGTCAATTGTTACTTTCAACAATTTGACAGTGGTGTGTGCGATCATCTGACAAGTCTCAAGGTCGGGGCATGCATCAATGATGATGTCCAATTCCTTGAGTCTTGCTTCAACTCGAGCAAGCTGTTCCACTTTGCTCTCCTTTCTTTCTTACTGTTGTGTTATGAATGCCACTAGTTTAGGGCCAGTGGCCAAGCCCTAATGCGAACTACTCGGTGGGTGGTTCAACGAAGTGGTCTTGGTGACCACAGTTGCTGTTCGTACCATCGCAGTCGGGGTGGTGCTCATCGTGAATTGCAAACGGAGCACCGAGTACCTTGATTGCGTTGTTCTGGATCAACGTGTACAACTCGTTGAGGTGCTCGATGAGAATCTCTACACCAGTGGGCAGAGCCTCAACAATCTTCTCGATGTTGCGCTTGTCGTTGGGATTGTCGAGCAAGCTCTGACCCATACGAGCAAACGGAATGTTGATCATACCCATTGTCACACCCCAATCCTTAACGGCGGTAAGGAAGTCAGCGTGTGCAATACGCGCTTCCATTGCCTCGTCAAGGCCAAGGTCAATACCAAAATCTTCTGGCATTTTCTTACTCTCTTTCTTCTTGTTGTGTTCAGTACCAACTTGGTACACTGCAATACTGCGTACTGCATGGCACTCAGGGGATCGCTTGATAGATCCCCTGAGTTACTGGTTTATACGATACCAGTAAACGCGTGATTAAAACTTGCCAAGCAAGGCAGATCGCACACGACCAGCAGGCTTGTTGATAAGCCGACCGGACTTGAACTGTTTGACTGCCTCTTCAACACTCGGGATCATAATGATCTGGTGCTTCTTGACTAGCTTAGCACACTCGCGTGACAACTCTTCGTTGTACGCGTTGGACATGCCAGTAACCTGACCGTCGGTGACCCAGACGATTGGCTCGTTACGCTTGCGATGACGGATAGCCCATGTAAGAGCTGGACCGTCAACGCCGTTGTTACTACCACCAATGCGACCCATGTCACGTACACGCCAGCCACGATCTGCGAGGATCCAGGCGTTGGGCTCTGGGTCATCATTGCAGTCACTGTATGCCAAGATGAGAGCAGCGGGAGCTGCTTCCACAATGGATTCAATGTCTGATTGGCTCAGGCTCATAGAACCTGAGATGTCAATGACAACCACGCCACCCTTGACCTTGACTTTGCTACCGAACACACGACGCTGTGGATCGGTAAGCATGCGGGATGGATAAGCGATACGACGACCGGACACCATTGCCTTGCGCTTACGGTGCATGTAACCGGAAATCTCCACGGTCAATGGCAACGTGTCGCAGATGCGTAACTTGCCGAAACGATCTGTATCGTCTTCGTTGTGTTCGAATTCGAAATCGTCTGGCAGGTCATCTTCAAGCTCGGTGTCCTCACGGTTAAGCATGCCCTTAGTGGATGGTTCCTCATCGGACTTACCATAGTTCTGAGCACGTTGCTCCTCCCTGCGTGCAGACACGGCTTTCATGTCATCGGGTGATTTGTAACCGTCAGACAGATAGTCGCGAACAACACTAGCAGCATACAAAGCATTCTGAAAACCCTGTGGTCCCATGAGCCCGTCACCGAAGTTAACGGGATGCGTGTCGCCAAGTTGGGCTGCACTACCGGTTAAGGTACTTTTCAGAGACTTGTTAAGCTTGCGGAGGCGCTCACTCCACTCTGGATTGACAGAACGAATGCCACTCGCGAACGAGTCAAAGGCTTTCGTACCGAACGTACGCAGAGTGTACTCAACGGCTTTGTCCCACGCGTCTGGTGTGTTTGCTGTAGCAAGACGCTTACCAGTAGTCTTCTCGGAGCCATCAGGCTCACGCTCAAGACCACGGCGTTCAGCAAACTTCTCAGTGATGGCAGACACACGAGCGTACTCAGCAGCACGGAGGACACCCTCAGTGATACCGTGACGCTTGTACTGTTGCGCAAGTTTACGAACAAACGTGGGATCCGTTGGGGATACACGCAGCTCGACGAGCTTTTGCAACTGCTGACGCTGGGAATGGCTGTCCCCCGCAAGGGGGACAGCCAATACACCAGCAGCAAAGTCAACGCCAGCACCGAACTCACCTGCAGTCGGTACAATCTCCCACTCAATGGGTGCGCTGATGTCCTCGCGATAGGAAGTGATAACTTCTGCTAACGGAAGGACTGGTTCCTGGTAGGTGTTCTCGTCCATACTACAGCGAGAACTCAGGAGTCAGCGTGCCCAAAGCCATGGCATCAATGATTGGTTGAGCCATGTGACGGAAGACCATGCGCGCAGCACGATCAGCGGTGAACTTGCCACTCTGGATGAGGCGGTTGAACTCGTAGAACGAGCGCAACGACGCACGCTTACCCATTGGTGCAGCAACCATGGTTGCAGCCAGCAGACGGAGCTGAGGCGGCAGACCCATCAGCGCAGCCGGGTGGGCAGCGTTGACTTCGATTGCAACTGGGAAGCGGTCCTTGAGTGCCATAGGCAATTCGTTCGGGTCCTCGATGTTGGACGTCATCACTACCGAGTAGCCAGGCAACGGACGTACAACTTGACCGTTGTCTGGACGGGTGAATGATGCTGAGTCCACAGTGTCAGTGAACGCGAGCAGCTGGGCGAACACGTCACCACCGGCCTTGTCAATCTCGTCGATGACGAGACGACCACCGATAGTGCCGTTACCCTGCCACGCACGCAACGCTGCGCCTGCGAGGAACTCGAAACCACCGCTTACGTTGGGCATGAATGCACCAGACACGTCGGCAGAGGTCATGTCCTCAGTGCAGATGAGACGCTCGGAACCTGCCTCGTTGACTCCGACGTTGAGGCCGGAGTACGTCTTGCCGGTGCCGGGACGACCGAAGAGGATGATACGGTCAGTACCAGCCGCAATCGCGTCTTCCAGGTCGATGTAGCACTGTGGGATTGGCATGCCTTCGTAGGTTGCTTCACTCATTGTAATTACCTTACTTTCTTCTTGTTGTTGTGTTGTGATTCGTGTAATTGATGGCAGCATAACTAACCAACAGAGGGACCGAAGTCCTTTCTCCCACAATGGGACAGGTGATGGACGAATCAACACATCCTGTTTGTTCCGTGATGCGTGTGATGCATCGTGCCCCGAGAAGGAGTCGAACCTTCTCTACGACCATCAGGGCCACCGTTATTACTTCTTAGCCTTTACTTCGGTACCGCAACGCTCAGCAGTGTGCTTGATGCCGTTAGTTGTCAGTGCAACTAGCTTGCCAAGTGTTGGTTCCCAAAGAATTTCTGCCTTGCAGAAACAACGGGGTACTACTTTTGTGATGGCCTCCATGAAAGCCACCTCCTTTCTTACTTGTTGGGTGAGTAGGCCCGTTAAGGGTGGAGCCCATACCCTAATGCTTTACTGATTAACGTCGACGACGATGAATCCCTTGGAATCGTTGAATTTCACGCTAACTGAAGAGTAGCCACGCTTCACTGCTTCAACACGGAAGCGGTTGCGCAGGCTTGAGCGGTTAATGTAACGCCAGCCTGGCACTTCCTTGTTCATTTCTGCGTAACCAATAACGTGTGGGTCACCGTCGATGATAAGGTCCATCCATCTCTTCTTGCTATCCCAGTTGATGTTACCGGAAATAGTACGACGCTTGGCACGAGGCTTGGTAGCCTCGACCTTGGTTACGACGTTGCCTTCCTCCTTGGTAGCCTCGACCTTGGTTACGACGTTGCCTTCCTCCTTGGTAGCCTCGAATGATTCGATCAGTTCGAGGACCTGGATGACTTGACCACGCGTGGCCGGACGACCAAGCACACCATCTGTAACTTCCAGGATGTCCTTGATGATCTTGCTCATCTTCTCCATTTTCTTACTCTCTTTCTTCTTGTTGTGTTGTTTTACTACAGGTACAGGAACCTCCTGCCCCGAGAGATACCCAAGACTGTCGTCCGACTTGGATATCTCTCGCAGCAGTCGAGGGGTCCGAAGACCCCTCGACCCTGCTTACTACAGATTACAAACGCTATCGTCTGCTTCCCACTCGGGGAAGAAGCCATTGTTGCGCTTGTAGTACCACACAGCTACACGGGACTGCTGATCACCAGTTGCTAGCGCAGCTGATGATGGCAATTCAGGTAGTTGTGTAGTCGCATACCACCATATGTACGGGGTAAACTGATACCAACCTGCAGCACCGCTCGTTGGTTCGAGCGAGTGCACGTGGTCACGGCTCTCGTGATACCGGATACATGCAAACTTTGCCTGCACCTCACGAGGTAACTGTGACATTGGATCAGTAGCGTCGGGCCATGTGGCTGACGTGCTTGGCACCTTTACCATCCTCGTATGCAACACAGGTTTCGTAGCCAGTGGCTGACTGTCAGTCCAAGCTGTCAAGTCCGTACGTGGTATGATGGCCACGGGATATGACAACTTGGTGACAGCAGCACGCATGGTGTGATGCACATGGGGTTGCCCATGATTAACACCCACACTCACTGGTACAATCACTGTTGTTGTTGCAACGAAGGCGGCGCAGATTGCTAGCTTGCGCAGTGTACTCATGTACCTTGCCTCCTTACTGTTAGGTTGTACTGCATTTTCCCTTGCGGGGCACTCCGGAGGGGGATCGAACCCCTCAACTTCGTTGCCAAACCGGAGTCATTTACTGCGTGCTAGATAATACCTAGCAACTCCATCAAAGGCATGACCTGAAGCATAGACATCATGCTAGTTGGACTGTTTATTAATGCGTGAACAGAGCCAACTGGCATGTCTAACTCCTCAGCCAGTGCCCGGTAATCCAAATTGGATTTAACCAATGCTTGCTTGAGCATCAGTTGATACGTGGCACGCAACTGTGATTCTTTGCGTTCACGTGCTGGATTCTTGACAGGCATCAGCACTCCTCTACTTCCCAAGGCTCAACGTCCTTGTACTTGTAGTTGCCGTCATCATCTACGTAGATAAAGTCAGAGACATTCATCTCAGTAGTTGATTTCATACACGTAAGCTCGTACTGATTGCGATTCCGTATCTTCTTTGCCTTAATAACAAAGCGCAGAAGATTAAGAAGCAACAACACATCACAAGCAATCATGACGGCTGTTATCATAGCTGTACCCACCCATCGCGTTCAGGCATGTACAAACTGACACCCTGATTATCAACCAGGTGGATGAACGAGTTGTCAACTTTCCGCGGGGAGCAACGATTACCCCACTCAAGTAAACCGTGTTGTACATCTTTACGGTACTGAGCACGGAGACTCATCTTCAACTCTTTGAAAGCAGAAGAAGCATCAGACTCCGTAATCCGCGGTAGAGATTCAAGCAACTCCCACATGCCACTGTAGCTACCACGAATGGTAGACACAACAAAGATACCTTGTACCTCGATAGCTGCGAAGTGGATATGAATCCCACCCAACAGTGTGGCCAATGAGGAGAACGATGACTCGTCCCTCACTGGGTAGTTCAGCCTGTAACAACCGTCGTGTAACGGTAGTATCATACTGCTCATGTTTCTTTCCTTACTGTTATGTTATGAGGTGGGTAAGTCCTCGGTTGACCCATCGGGCCACCGAACAAATGATCCTGCTCGATGACCCTGTGCATCAATCGATTACTCGGTGCTCAGCTTAGAGATTTCCTCTTCAGCAAGCTCACGCTCGTATTCATACTGCCGCACCTGATCACACAGCTTGTCCTCGAGCATGCTGAGAGCATCACCACGGCTCTTGTGGAACCGGGCAACACCAATCTCCGGTGCCTTAGCAGCAAGCCTCCACTCATTAAGCTTCATGTCCTCAATAGCCTCGAGGATAAGTCGAGTCTGACCGTCAGACACAAACAACCTAATGGGATCGTCTGATGATTGAAAATCATAGAATGATTTAGTCACAGTTATTCCTTACTTGGGGTAGGACATGCCCCGTGTTATGTTAGTGTGTCCCATTCACATGTCAATCTATCTACTTGATTGACTTGCAAATGCAACATACTATACAACTATAGGAGAATCTATAGTAGAGGATGGTTGCGTGTGTCTAAACACATGCCACATTTTTGACATATCATAGGCAGCCTAGAGATGATACACATGATAAGGCCCCCATGAGAAGCGCATACTATACATAGCATAGCTCCCCATGAGGGCCCATCAAGTGCTCACTTGATCGCAAAATGTTTCACGTGAAACATTTATGTTATATATGATAACATTAACCTATCTATGATAGGTATACGAACATGTGTTCGTGTTTCACGTGAAACATATTAGGCAACCGTGATGTTGCGGATTTCGGTGATCACTTCTTCCCACAGGTAATCGTTGGAGATGATCTCCCAACGGACACCCTTAGTGCGGGCGATGAGTGACGTGTCTGACACGTACAGATCAGACGTTGAGATCCCGTAACGGTCTTCGAGGTATTGGATTGCTTCCCCAATCTCCTTGAACCGTACATTGATGCTCTGCACCGGTCCCCAACGCAACCACTTCTTAACCTGATACAGGATTGTGAAGTTTTCCAGGTTCATTATATTTTTCCTCTTTCTTGTTGTGTTTAATTTAACGTCTCCCGACGTGGTCCCCCACCGAGGAATCGAACCTCGCAGTCATGATGACCTGCCACACCAGTGGGTGAGGGTGAGTCAGTTTAAGGTAACCGTGTCATAACCCAAGACACGGAGCCGATTAGGCTACAGCAACGATGTCGCCTGCAGTCTTGAGGCCCTTGTAGACGCTCAAGAAGAGAACCTGCTGGTCGTCTGCGAGACGCTCAACAGTCTGCTGCGGGATGTTGTTGAGAACGGCCTCGTACTTGTCGACCACACCCTTGGCGAGGATGACGTTGGTAACGAGGTCGAACACCTCCGTGGAGCCCAACACGAGAGCAGTGCGAACACCGTTCTTCTCCGTGTAGAACTTGCCAGCGGCAGCATCGATGACGTACAGCTTCATGACGCGCTGGACCTTGTTCTTGGTCTCAGCGAACTTCCACGAGCCGTACACGTTGGTGGCGACGTTGACACCGCGGCTGATGAACTCGTAGTAAGCGCGACCGTCCGAAGAGGTCTTGAGCTCCGAGTTGATCATGTACTGCGTGCGAGACTTGAGGTACTCGCCTGCGTACGTGTGAGCCGTGGTGACGATGTCCGAGCCCGTCAAGGTTGCGGTGACACGGCTGAGGTGTGCACCGTACTTGAGCTGACCCTCCGTGAAGACGTCGTAGACGCCGTTCTGGACGTAGAGGCCAGCAGCCTGCTTGAGGGACTGTGCAGCCACGCGGCCGAGGGTGAGACCCCCGAGTGCGAGGAACTGGACGGAGTCCACGAGCATGCCGTGCTCGAACGTGTCGTCGTCGTTGATGCTGTAGAAGGAGTTGGCCAACACCAGGTTGGCTTCGTCCTCCGCAAGGATCTCGATGGCTACATCGTTGTTGTTAATGAAAGTTGCCACTAGGCACCTCCTGTTATGTTAACTCATTCGACACTTTGTCTAGGCTGAGTAACGCCTATTTGTTGCCTGCCTCACGACAGTCAACGGCAGCTGACTTGCGTCAACCTACGATTAGATATTTATACAGGTCGATCGAGAACATCCTGTGTTACTTATCTGGTTGCGGTATTTCTGCGCAGGTGCGAGACTCCAGACTTCCCGCCTGTTACTGCCTGGTGTGTGTAAAACACCATCGTACTGCTGGTGGGAATCGAACCCACGACCACGAACATACGTTCGCTGCTCTACCACTGAGCTACAGCAGAGATTGAACTGCTTACTACCTGGTGATGCTGATACGCTCGATGACGATCTGAGTTGACAAGGTCTCGTCAGGGTTCGTCACCAACTTCCGGTGACGCCATCCGTTGACGCCACGGTCAGAGCTCTCAGCTGTGAACTCGAACCCGAAGACCGAGTAGAACTTGATTGCATCCTCGAGGTACTCGAAGACACGAACCCGTGGCTCTACGAAGTCATCGTCGTTGGACGGACGACCCTCAACGTCGTACCAGTTCTCGTCGGTAATGTTACCGAGGTTCCACTGATAGTACCAAGTAGCCATGTAGACATACTTCATTGTTATCTTTCCTTTGGTTGTGTTTGATTTAACGTCTCCCGACGTGGCGGATGGGCAGGGAATCGAACCCTACCCACCCGGTACTGCTTTACTGCACTGAGGACCACCTCAGTTACTACGACCAGCTGATGAACGTCTTGAGACCGAGGTCCCATGCCTTGACGACACGTGCTGCATCATCGTGACCCCAGACATCTTCGATCTCTTCCCACCATTGGTAGGTCTCATCATTGTCCTGGGCAGGCCAGCGCAGACGTGAGATTGTCTTGACGTCGAGCACAACTGTGCCACCAACGTGGTACCGACTTGCGTCAACCACATCAGTGCCAAGCCACTCCAACAACGCCTCACGAACAGGCGTAGCATTGCCGAATGAGACAATCTCCAGAGACTGCTCTGGCTTGATCTCCACATACACACTTGTGTATATACTCATGGTGTTTCTCCTTGTTTGTTGTGTTAAGCTGACTGCCATCGTCAGGCACTGGGCATCACCCCAGCACTACGCCTCCCGGCGTTTCGGCATTGCTCTAAGCCAGAACTGAGAAGAGCTTGCAGATTGCCCAGATGCAGACACCGGCAACAGCCAGACCTGCAGTCGTAAGCACAATCAGGCCAGCCGTGAACATGAACTTCTCGCCCATGTCGCGCAGGTCGTATGAGTAGCGTGAACGCATTGTCTCACCTCCTTTCAGGTGTATAGTAGGGGTGAGCCCGTTGGGTGGGGTGGAACTCATACCCCTTGCTTACTACTTACTGCTCAGCCAAAGCAGCGTCGAGCTCAGCCAAAGCAGCCTTGAGCTCAGCCTTAGCAGCGAAGTACTCAGCCCTAGCAGCGTCGCACTTAGCCTCAGCAGCCAAGAACTCAGCATCATCAGCGTCGAGCTCAGCCTTAGCAGCAGCTAAGTACTCAGCCCAAGCAGCGTCGTACTTAGCCCAAGCAGCCTTGTAAGTTGTTACTTCCTTCATGTGTCCTCCTTAGGACTGTTGTGTTAATTGAGCCCGTTGGGTGGGGTGGAGCTCATACCCCTTGTGAGCTGTACTACTTACTGCTTAGCCCAAGAAGCCTTGTACTTAGCCCAAGCAGCATCGAGCTCAACATCAGCAACCTTGAGCTCAGCCTCAGCAGCCTTGCGCTTAGCCTTAGCAGCGAAGTACTCAGCCTTAGCAGCCTCGTACTCAGCCTGAGCAGCATCGCGCTCACGCAAAGCAGCGTAGTACGCAGTCAAAGCATCACCGAGCTCAGCCATAGCAGCGTAGTACGCAGCCAAAGTAACGTTGTACTTAGCCAAAACAGCCTCGTACTCAGCCTTAGCAGCGTCGATCGTTGTTACTTCCTTCATGTGTCCTCCTTAGGACTGTTAGGTTAACTGACTGCCATCGTCAGGCCGTAGGCATCACCCTACGACGACCACAACGTCTCCCGACGTGATGGTTTCGGCGTTTGTTACAACTGCACAATCTTCTCGATTGGAGTCGAGTTGATCATGCCGAAGCGGTTGTCGTCCGTGATGTACTCGATGTGGAGACCGAGACCGAACACAACATCGATGTACGACTGCCAGTCCTCGTTCTCTGGTGCCAGAGCGGTGTCGACGTACTCCCCGTTATCGTACTTGCGCACAGGGGCAGTTGACTTCCGGCACCACATCTGCTCATCTTCATTGATGAGGTAGACGGAACCGCTGATCGTTGTTACTTCCTTCATGTGTCCTCCTTAAGGACTGTTGGGTTTGGGTACTGCGTGCCCACCCAGGGGATCGAACCCTGAACATCGTCGCCATATGACGATGAGCCACCGTAGTTGACGCCTACTTACGTTTGCCGCCACGCAGCATGGGCTTCAGCTTGACTGGCCTGGCCGCACGCGACGTGTTCGCGCCAGCTGTCAAGGAACTCCCCTTGAAGCCTTTGTACACGACGTTACGCTTCATATGCATCCTCCTTTCTTGGTGTTAGAGAGAACAAGACCATGGCAACCCCTCGAGTTGCAGGACTTACATCCAAGACCTAGCTAGATCTTCATAATCTCTGAGACTTTTCTTCTCTGTTCTCTTATATAGGCTTAAAATGGGATGGCAAGTTTTGCCATTTCCAGAACTAAAGGGTTTTCGAGGGACCCTAATATGGGACCCTAATCCTGGGGAAAAGTCGACTTTAAAAAAATCGCGGGGGGCCCATAGGGAATTTCCTAGCGCATAAGTAGGTATTATAAAAAACGGCCGGAGGCCCCCGCCTCATAATGTAAAACGTAGTGTTTCTTGGTATAGGTGGTGACGATTGTTTCTAACCCCCTATGAGAGGTACACTATGCCATTTATTCCAGAATTTCTGTCGCCACAAGAAATCAGAAGACAAATTACTGCCAATCAGGAATCTTTTGGGTCAAATGATCCACAGCGTCCGCTTCGGCCCGAAGAGCACGATGCATTGGTTGCTTACCACTCAAGTGAAAGAGAACGTCACACGAACGTTGCCGAGGCAAACTCTCACGACCGTAATTACTCTTCTTACCACCGTGCTGCGGCCGCTGGCCACGAAGTAGCTGACCCCAGAAGAACTCTGAAGCCCCGTTCCCTTGCAGAACAGAAGCAACTTACTCAGCAGGCCCAAACAGCATCTAGCAAAGCAGACAACATGCTGCCTGAGCCTGTTGAGCCATCTCCTAACTGGATTACTGAACTCCCTACCTGGCAATCGGGTCGTCACCAATGAACTGGGATCAACGTTATAAGGAAGCCGGTATTAAGGACTGGGCTGACAGAAAACGTACCAAGAAGGTTACTGAAGAGTGGCGTGAATACCAACGAGCCGATGAACGCAATGAAGTAAAAGAAAGAGTCGGTGAACACGAACGTATGGCAGGTACCCATTTTGCCATCTTCAACCAGAATGATGATCCTGCCCACGAATGGGCAGCACAATTTCACATGCACGCACGCCAAGCGTATGACGCGTTAGGCTCGCATTTAGCAAATCCTCATCCCGATCGCGTCCAAGATTCAATGATGAGAATACAACTAGGTGGTCTTGCAACTATGCTAGGAGATATGGCCAACGATCAAACACGGCGACTGATTCATGGTGAAGACTACGACGAATAGATAGTATGGCAAAACCCTTGAAATATAAGGTAAACTATTTGCGGGCGGACCCCATTCGGGGTCGATAACAATGGCCACCCGCGCCGCCGAAACGAGAGACATGATCAACAGAACAGCAAAACGAAACTATATGTATGATACTCCAGCGTGGGATAACTACATTAATTCGGTTGACAGTTTCCAAAACAAAATTACTCCTAATATAGAGCCGGGTCCTTCTTCTCCACTCCCCGCGCCGGTCCCCGGACGCAGCGAACCACTCGCCGCCGCCATGCAAAACTTTGACCTTTGGCAAGACTATCAAAGAAGTTTGGGTCCTGAAAAAAAAGTAAGAGCCGTTAATCCCGTGCAGCTTGATCCTTCACAAGTAGCATATCCTCAACTGCAGCCTGGCAGTATGATCAATCTATTGCCACCTGGACAAGTTCCTCCGAGCCCCGCAGCACCGTTTGTATTCGCTCCAAAAATTAATGAAACTACTGGTGAGTGGGAACGCAATCCAGTCATTAACTGGGCTGATGGAGAAAGAGGCTTTGTGAACATTGGAGAACGCCAATATTGTGCCGATCACGTAATAGAACCAGAGCTTAGTGAGGTTATCCGACTTGGCGAAGACAGCGGCTTTCAAGCTTTGCCGTTTAAGAATGCAGAGGGCAAGCCAATTTGCACTGATTGTTTTACTCGCATCAAGAATTTTGATGATCAAATGAAACCTATCATGAATGGCGAAAAACAAAAAGTATATCCAAAGGGTCACCCAAGAGCAGGTGAAACTATGTTCGAGTACAAGCAACATTGCGACAACTGCAGAATGATTGGGCCACTTACCAATACAGACTTGACCGGCAAAGAAAAACTTTGCAGATCATGCTTTGCTGATACACAAGGGTTTATTCCGGAGCGATTGGATCTTGGAGATCGCATCGCAGTGGCAACGTCAAAACTCATGGACAAACTAACGCTAGGCAAGATGAGATAAGAATGACAACATATAATAGCAAGAGACATGGAAGAAAGAAGTTTAACGCATTGCGTTACGCTGGGATTAAGGATTTTATTGCTCGACCAGTAAAGCGTTTGTACCCAATGCGTGGATCAGGCATGGAGGGTTGGTCACAAATCGACTCCGATCCTGAAACTTTCTTGAGAGACAGAGACCAGAAGACACTGGCAGAAGTTTACATTCACGGTTGCAATGGTGAACCAGTAACAAAAACTGACGCAAACGGCGAAGTAACCACAGTGAAGAACCCTGATGGCACCATCAAGCGCAATTGCAGAAACCGTGCATGCGGTGGAACATTCCAAGGAGTTGCTGCAAATCCATCATCTATCAACATTCCTGCTGCACAAATCATGGGTATTCACATCCAGCCAGGTGATTCTGGAACTCTTCACTACGAAGGTGATAAATGCGAAGGCCATCACTATGGTACAAGCCCAGCAAGAAACTTGCCGACTGCTGCAGAATACGCAGATCTTCCCATTATTTACCAAGGTCACGAAGGCGAAGAACTTACAATCAACGAACTCCTGATGAACGCCAACACTGCACCGCTTGGTACAGATGAAGAAGGAAGAACGTTGTTCGCAGGAAGCATGGGTGTTGACAAGAGAACAGGCGCTGAACTGCGTGAAGAACCAATCAAGAGAATTGGTACTGCTGCAATGAACAACGCGACTGCAATGACAAGACTGGCAGAGCAGGGTGTAACAGATGTTGAGCCTTATTGGCAAGCTGCTTTGGATACTGCTCACCAAGAGTACAGAACCAAAGAAAGAGAAGTTGTCCCAGGCAGCGATTCTGAGCGTTTAGTTGGTGTAAGTGAAAGCGCTCCTGAAAGATTGCCGCTTCATACCGTTACCAACCGATCATTCCAGAACGTTCGCAACTCACCAATGGTGCAATTGAACATTGCCGAGCTCCACAGAAGAGGGACAGAAGACCCTTGCACTCGTGATGAGAGCTGTAAGGGTTGTCACTCTATGCGTCGAGGCAGAATGCTGTGGGATAAGCTCAAGACTTCAAGTTTTGTTCAAGCATTTACGCCGCACCACGCTTGGGATGAAACTGCTGAACCAATGAATCACGTATATGACGTGCAAGATCTTGAACAATTGGCACGAAGCAAAGATCCTGCTGTACAATCAGCGTATTTCCACGCATTCCCAGACTACTTGCCAAGCGTTGACAAGAACATGAGTGAGCTTGGAGCTGTAGGTAAGAAGGCTCCAGTAGGTTCATTCTGGAATTCATTGTCTGTTCGCAACCTTATTCAGGATGCTGTTACTGATATCCAACGACGTAAGAAGAAAAGATACGTTGGTAGAGAACCGGTTTGGCAACCGGAATACGAACCAGGTATCGATATGGATGCACTTCGTCAAAAAGCTGAAACACCTGAGAATTTCCAGAGTGTTCAAGAATTTGAAAAATATTAGAATAACATCCTTGACAGGGCTTTTTTCTCCTTATATAAATAAAAGGACAATCTCGTGAATAACAAATGCAAATGTATTGGCTGTGAAACACAAAATTACTACGATAACGTACGTAAATGTGACAAAGAAAACTGCAAATGTAGCAGTTACGTCTATAAAACACCGGATTTAAGCATAAATAGCAGTTATCTTGGCAAATTTCCTGTCATAGTTAGTGAATAAAACGCCATGACAGTCGAAAAACATGATCAAAACATCACTCATCGCTACCAAATTCACTATCCGGAGCATCCAGAGAGGGAAAATGACCCTCATTACGTGGATTTTAACCATTTTCGGCAAAAAACCAAGGCCACTGCTCAGTGTTCTGTCGGTTTACACCGTAATGACTTCAGCGAATGTGATCTAGAACACCCATTGGAGCTTCATCACTCGCACGTAGAGTTTTCTCTGCAGAACGGAGTCGATCTTAAGTGGCTAGAAACAGATTATCCCGGCATTTCGAACCCAGAAGCCGTAGGCGCGTGGGTAGAGAGCGCAAAAAACTTGGAATGGTTGTGCCTATTCCACCATCGGGGCCATGGTGGAGTACACACGGCGGCAGCTAGCGACTATGAAGCTGAAAAATACGTACGAGGATTAATACAATGAGAACGTTTAATTCAAAAGAAGCAAATACTGGTGCCATTCTTCATGATCTATATAAAGCAATTTGGCCAGAAGGTCCAAAAACTATGGGAAGCGATGTATCTAAAGCATCAGAGATCGCAACAAACCCAGACAAACGTCAGCACGCAAAAGATAGTCTTGAAAGCTTAAAAACGCTGCCTGGTTTAATTAATGTGTATGCTAAAGACAAGGTAAATCGCATTAAGAATAGACTAAAAGGTTTAACGCCAGAAGGTCTTGATCCTGACACTGGTATGCTTCCCAACAATGGTGCTGATGATGCCGATGACGACACTACGACAGATGAGTAAAATGAAAAAAACAAGCGCAATTTCTAGAGATGAAGCCCTCAAACTTGCTCATAACATGCGCAAGAGGATTGATTTCTTTACAGAAAACCCAACAGCAATCAATGAAGCTGATTTTAAGAAACTCAGTGACACATATGATAGTCTGCGTGAACAGCATCGCATCACTGACGATGATCTAGACGGTACTCCTGCTCCTAAGAAAGAGATAAGACCGACCAGCACTGAACCAGTTGATCTTGAACAAGCATATTATTCACAACCTGAAGTTCAAGAAGAAGAAGAAATGAACCGCGCTAATGGCCTTGACAGAAATAGCGATTTTGCTTTGCCATTTAAAATAGGTTACAACTTTGAAACTGGTCAGATCGATAGAGCCGGTCTTTTTAAAACAATTTCAGAACGCAAAGCAGCATTTGATAACAAACATTACGAAGGTGTTGACCCATCAATATTTCCTGACATTCGAGAAGCAGAAGCAATGGGCATAAATCCCCAAACTTACATTAGAGCAAGAAGTATTGGTGCATCACACGATTATTTGACACAAGCGCATGTGATGAGTCTAAGACCACACACTATCCAGCTGGATTCCACTCCTTTGAATTCAGAAAGAGAGGGAATTGGCAAAATTCAATTCTCGGAAACCCCGGTTGGTGAAGCTGTTAAAAATTATATTGGCTATATGGAAGCAAACGGAACGCCAATGTACACAAGAAGCGAGAGCACTGACATTGAGCCAGCTTCAGGGTTTACTCCTATTCGTTTTGCTTGCATCAGACCTTTTCACGCAGGTTTGGCTGAGCAAAAGGGTGTTACCGTTGGTGAATTGACAGATGCATGGCACAATAACGGTTTTCACCCGTTGGCGCAATACAGCAGTGATCACACATTGCCAATTACAAAATATATTGTTGCACGTGACATGGGAATTGACCACCAAACCACTAGAAGACTGCTTTCAAGCGTACAACACATACCACTTGACAGTTTTAAGGGTCTGATGATCAAAGGACACTCGCCAGAAGAAATTCTGGGTGGTGCTACCAAATTTAAGCAGTTTGAGATGCCACAATCCCAAGAAAACCCGCAAATTGGTGAATAATGGACTGGTTAGAACGTTACGCGATGGCAAAAGGGGACGACATCCCCACTTTGCTTGGCAAAATTAAGAATAACGCCAATACGTATTTTCCAAACGCTAACGCAGCACCACATCAATGGGTTGCTAGATATTCTATGACTGCAAAAGAACATGGTGCTGAAAACCATGAAGAACTTAGACAAGCTTGTTATAAGAATTCTGATGAAGCGCGTTGGATGGCACAAAACAAACACAAATCTTATTACTCACACACAAGAATGTGGTATGAGCTTGGAGACTTACATTCAAAAGCACAGATAGAGGCACAACAATGACAGACCGCATTATTGGTAAATTAGGTAAACTTGATCCTCGGAGACCCGCGGGGCTTCACGCACTCGCTTTTTATCAGCACAATCCTCTTCCTGCAGCCCCAAACAAGGTAGATGTTCCTCAAATAAACGATTGGGGAATGTTAGGAAATGACAAGTATGGGGATTGCACTTTTGCTGGTATTGTTCACGCCAGAATGGCTCACGCTGCTTTCTTGGGTATCGACGAGACCTTCCCCTCCGACACCGATGTGGAGAACGCGTACCTTTCTTATACTGGAGGAAAAGATCAAGGAGCAGTAGAGGCCGATCTTCTCAAATACTGGCAAAACAACGAATTGTTCGGAAAGAAGCTTGCAGCTTTCGCTCCTACAGATCATGCTGACCAGGATGAGCTTCGTAGCGTTATTTCGTCGTATGGACTTGCGTACATTGGTGTACAGCTCCCCGTTACGTTCCAAGAGCAATTCATCAACAACCAACCATGGGATCTTACGGGTACTCCTGCAGATAATCAGATCGAAGGTGGCCATTGCGTCATTCTTGTTGGATATGATAAAGATCATGCACAATGTATAACATGGGGTAAAGTGCAACAGATTACGTGGAGATGGCTGCAAAGCTACATGGAAGAGAGCTGGGCTCTCATCACTCCAGAGATTGCCGGAAAGGGTCTCTATGGCGATCTTCGCTTGGACACCCTAATTGCTGACCTTAAGGAACTATAATGGCTACAATCCCAAAGAGAATGAGTGAGCTGCTGGAAGAGCAGAAATATGCCAGTGGATTGGCAAGTGGTCTTAACGATTTTGCGCTTGGATCAGATGCGGTTG
>Ga0208875_1000151_pt1 | contig 30850 bp, 52 predicted proteins | sample CryBogCBH25Aug08_FD_184612 | JGI IMG/M metagenome (GOLD analysis project Ga0208875, IMG submission 184612) | Freshwater microbial communities from Crystal Bog, Wisconsin, USA - CBH25Aug08 (SPAdes) (version 2) | ecosystem: Environmental > Aquatic > Freshwater > Lake | place: Crystal Bog...
GCAATCAAATATGCTGCCACATTACTGTTGCTATAGAATGTCTGCGTAGTTAAGTAAGCGGCTACGTTAGCATTACTGTAAGTTCCTGTCTGTGGGTTAGCAATCAAATATGCTGCCACATTACTGTTGCTATAGAATGTCTGCGTAGTTAAGTAAGCGGCTACGTTAGTGTTGCTATAAGTACCTGATTGTGGGTTAGCGACTAGATAGGCCGCAACTTGTGTATTACCGTAACTGCTACTTGTAAATGGTGTACCATTGGCGTAGAAGAATCCTGTGGCCAATACATTACCTGCGGTAACGTTCCCGATTGCGGTGATGTTGTTGGCAAACCAAGCATTTCTAGTGTAACCTACAAGTTCAAATATACTTGCTCCGTTGGTTTGACCCACAGTAAATCCATCTGGGCCACCAGTGCCCGATCCAACTACAACATCCAAACTTGTTATTGCAGTGGTCTTAGAATAGGCATTAATGCCGTAGCCCATTCTCCAATTGGTATCAGTGTTTCTAAAATCAACCCAACTTCCACTAGCAACACCCACATTACCGGTACTGATATTACCTAATAGATAGGCAGCAACTTGTGTGTTACTGTATGTTCCACTGATACCAGTTAAAATACTAACGCCATTGGGGTATAGGAAGTTGTTGCTTCTAAAACTAGTGGCTGTGGCGTTTCCAACTGTAATATTACCTGCCAGGTAACCTACCACGTTGGCATTGGCATAACTGCTAGTACCATAGTTTAAGTTAGCATATGTATAGAATCCGCCAATGTTAGCATTAATAGCACCGATTTCTGATTCCTGTGTTGCAGCATTGCTTTGTAGCGTAGTAATTAGACCCTGCTGTGTGGCAGCGTTTGCAGTCCATGCTGTGGTTACTGCATCAACATAGCCCTTCATTGCAGTATTAGCAGTGACTATTGCAGCATTAGCCCCAGCAACATTGCTAGCCATTGCTGTGTTAACTGTGTTTACATATGAAACTACTGCATTATTTGCTGTTGTTATCTGGTTATCTGTATAGCTCTTTAATGCAATATTTGCCGTTACGATGGCTGCGTTTGCCCCCAATATGCTGTTATATAATCCAGCAGTATTGGCATTGGCCCAAGAATAGTAACCACCTAGATTAGACTGTAGTGTAGCAATTAGACCTTGTTGTGCGGCAGCACTGGCAGTCCATGCAGTGTTTGCACCCAATATGCTGTTATATAATCCAGCAGTATTGGCATTGGCCCAAATATAATAGCTGCCCACATTTGCTTGTAGTGTCGCTATTTGTGCATTGGCTGCAGTTTGTCCCAAGGCAACACGAGTTATACTTGATTCGTCTGCTTGTAGGTTGGCTGCAAGTTCTCCCAGAGTATCTAGGATAGCGGGTGCGTTGTTAACAAGATTTGTTATCTGTGTATCAACATAGCCCTTCATTGCTGTGTTAGCAGTTGTTACATTTGCCACAGTGGCAAAACTTGTTTGTCCTGCAGGTCCACGATAGGCAGTATTCTGTACAGTGCTGTCTGGATATACGATATATCCGGGTATGATTGTATTACCAGTACTATCAAACGTCCACAGTGGGGCCGATCCAACTGTATTGGCATAGAATTGTATATCCTGTGCTGAATAGACTTCTGCCGCGGAATTTTCGGCAGCGTAGAACCCACTGTAGTCGTGTAGTGTATTAGCTGTTATGCTGATCGAGCTAGTGTTTGGTGTGCCGGCAGCTTGACTACTAATTATTTGAGCGTTACTGTTTACAAAGTTTATAAGGGTGGTATTGATAGTTTCAATATTTCCAGTATATCCAGGCAAATATGCTACCACGTTGGCATTGCCATATAGACTAGAAGTATTGGCCTGAATATTTGCCACGTTGGCAGCGACATTGGCTAATTGCTGGAACGTAGCCAGTCTACTACCTCCGGCGGTTGTACCGTCTTGGATATGCAGAGTTTTAGTCTGTGTGTTGTAAATCGGTTCACCAATTGGACCAGTATATGAACTAATCTGCGCTGTGTTGCCGCGCTTTAGTATAATCTGTTGAATTTGAACGTTTGCTGACATTATAGTGTTCCGCCATCGATAACATCATAATTAAATTCCGGAGCAGGAGTATAGTTGCTGTAATATCCAGGCAATACCTCCAAATCCAACGGAGCACCATAGTTGTCATCAATGTATAGCGGTGCTTCTTTGCTTGTTCCCACGTTTGTGGTCTTGAATGTGATTTTGTACAGACGATTTTCTAGACTGTTTAATGTGGTAGCGTCTAACACAAACGTACCCAGACCCGTCGTGATATCAGCAAATGTCACAGCATAAGTGTTGATAGTCGTTTGATTCGCTGGATCTTGGATCTGTGCATCAACTGTATAGCCAGTCAAGTCCACACTCTTCTGGTCTTGATTGCGAATGATAATTTGAATTGGGTTATCAATACCCTGATATACTTTAATTGGGCGGCTATACACGACTCTGTTCCTTGTAGTGAATATCGAAGGGTCAAAAATCTGAACCTCGACAGTATTGGGATATAAATATGCTTTGACAGTGATCATTTTCGTTGTCTTTTAACATATTTATCGGATATCGTGGAAGAAACAAAACAGCTATTAGAACAATACCCATACTTAACTCTGCTGACCTATGGGGGCAACGAATACGTGGGAATCATACAGAATTGTGACGAACAGATCACCACAATCTATGATTTTGCCGGCTTGAAAACACCTGAACAGAAACTCTTGTTTCTACAGTTGGGTGATACGTGGTGGTGGGAGAGTAATCGCATCATACCCATCAATGTTTTCTTAAAAGCAGAGTGGGCACAGTTCAAGTTCTGCGTTAAAACTATGAACAGTAAAGATGTTGAGATTAAAGTAGGCCCGCAGGTGAGTTTGAAAGAAATGACGCTTAAACGATCAAAGAGGAGATCGATAACTCTTGTGAGAAAAGTTAGCTAACTGTAAAAGTTCTTCTACAGTAATAGAACTTTTTGCACCTTTACTACTGTTTAGTTTTAGTATGATTTTAAAAAAATCACACGCTTTGACTGAAAAGTGAGTTATTATCCTGTTCGCATAACAAGTTGATATGGACGCAAACTAAGTGTGCGTAGGCAACACTATGCGAACGTTTGAAGTGATATCCGCTCTCTGGATCTGCATCCCAAATAGTACGGGCAATCTCAGCCCAAGTTTTACCAATCAGATGTCTCTTAGCGGGTCTGATCAAGGCCAAAAACATAGCCATCCTAGTAATACTATCGACGGGTTCTGGCATACCCATTAATAGATTATGATGATTACCAATATGCATGACTTTGGTGCAGAAGTCAGCATCATAAATTTTGGCCCAGTCTGGTTCTTTGGCCATCAAACTGTTTAAGTGATCTTCGCTTTTAATCTGCGTATATAATGACACATTCAAAAAGTCTAGTTTAGCATAGCCGCGCTGTTCTGCCGCTTTGTGGTCAATACTGGCACAACCCACAAATGGATCTGCGGGGATGTCTGTGACATATACCCCAGTGTTGTGCTTGATGAGTTTACCGTCGCGGATAATACCCGCAGGTGTGTGTTTGAGAACAGCCAGTGCTAATTCTCTGTCCCCAAAGTCAATGTCAATGTCTGATTGAAATTTCATTATTCCGCCCATCTTAATGTGAATAGTGTAGCATAACTTTCGCAATGATCAAAGAATCTAAACTGTACGCTACTCTGCAAAAATGACCAGTCATAGTCTTCTTCCCGTACTAGCCCAATGTCTCGACACCAATAACTCATCTCAAATGCCCGGTGTGCAGCATCTGATCTGTAGCCAGTGAATGGTATCACTACTACTTTCACAGTCCAGCTTTCTCTAGTATATCCTTAGTCCATTCTGCATCGGCAACATAGTCTACGAACTTCTTTTGCCAAAAGTCTGGATCAATGTATGGCATAATCATGCCAAGTTGGTGCTCATCGAGTCGCTCCAAACACTCAACCCCAGACTTACATAAAAACAAAACCCAAGGACTAATTCGTCCGCTAATAATGTGCTGACATATACGATTAGTGTTACCAAATTTGAAATACTCTCGATAACCGTTTTTAAGTTCTGGGTGAGATTCTGCATATTCTGTCATCTCTTTGATGCCACGCTCAAGTGCATCTTGTGGATTTTCTTTACGCAAATATTCTCTGAGCCATTCATCATACAAACTATCTTTACACCAGTAGTCCAACTTCTTGTTATTCTTCAAGAGCCATTCAGTAAAGCTATTAAAGTTAATAGCCCTAATAGATACACAGTATCTTCCAAACTTAACAAAAGCAAGATAATAAGGACTAGCGGCGAAGTGATCATAGGTTTTTAGTTTAGCACTACCCTGTGTTATTTCATAAAATTTGATGTATGCTTTGTAGGCCCATTGAACGCCAATTTCATTTTGTTGCTGATATCGTCTTTTCTGTTCACAGCTATGCGCCGCAAGTGTGCTCTCACGGCGAAAATCTTTTGAACAATGGCGACACTTATAGGTCTGACTTGATTCGTTTGTCATCCCATCCGTGTTCTTTAGCAAGCTGCTTGAGTTCATCTTTACCATTTAATTCTGCTAACAGTTTGATTTCGTCGTGTCTGAGTTCGGGATACAGGTCAGCAAAGAATTTCTCTGCTTTGTTGTTTGAGCTATCTTTTTTCTTTGCCGCTAACCACTTGTGATACTGTTTGCCCATTCCTGGACTCACAGTTGTTGCTAGTAGCCACTGAAACTTCTTGTGATCTTTGCCACTGATATCAAAGAAGTGTTTGTTCAGTCGTTCGTTAGTACTCATCAAGTAGTAGGCCTGTAGTTCTGGACTGCCCTGTACATCTGCGCCCCATCTGACCATCAAGAACGGAGTGAACTTCTTTTGTTCTTCTTCTGTAAGTTCATCAAAGAATGCACGATTCTTTTTATCGAATTGTAGCATTTCATTTGCAATGCCTAGTTTATCACTGGTCTGAGTCGCCATCGTTTACTCCGTTACTGTGTCGATCACGCACACGTTCTACATCCTGAAACAGTCGTTTCTCTTGTTGAGTCAATCTGTCTTTGTGAGTCTTGCGTGGGTTACCGCACAAGAAACAAGTTGGATTACCACAATCCATTGCATGATGTTTTGCCAAACGATGTGGCTCTCTGATGTTTGCCTGATTATAAGTACCATGTGACTTGGCAATCTTGACCTGTCGTGCGATAGCCACATCAGTTTTATGACGGCGACGACTATTTAAAAATTTTGCTTGCTCGTTACTCATTGCATTTCCTTGTTATTCAGGTAGAAACTCACGCTCATTTTTCAGTAGGTGATAGAGTGTCACACAACGTTCACGATACTCTACCATTGCTGGGTGTGTGCTACGACGAATCTCGCCCCACATCTTAGACTCACGAACTTGTTCTATTGTACTACGATCTTCTCGTACTGTTGCACGTTCTGTAGAACCTGCTTCACGTGAGTATATTGTAACACCTTTGTCGGGACTTTCAAAGATTTTTGTCATAGTTTGGATATTGCTAATTCTAGGGCTTCACGAACTGGACGAAGATGGTATACTGCATCCAATTTGGCTGTACTTAACACACAGTTACTGCGTGGGGCAACAACTGCACGTTGAAATTCTTCTTCGGTAAAAAATTCTTTTTCAATGCCCATCATTTCAACGATTTCACGAGCATTGCTGCTACCCGGATTGCACAGATTATAAATGCCGGGCTGAATCTTACGGTTCAAAGCCATACCCACTGCCACAGTGGCAACATCTGGCATATAGCTCAGACTGTTTTCGTAACTGATTAGTTTGTCGTATTTGACCATTTTAGTCAAGAAGTTTTTGGGATGGTGACGATCACCAAACGGCATACGAATACGCAACAGATAACTCTTGTCCATATATGGCAAGAGCATTTCTTGTCCCAATGCTTTTGCTCCACTGTAGAAGCTGCCGTTATTGAATGTAAAGTTGGGTGCGTCTGTTTCTGTGAACTTCTTTTCGTAGCCAGTATAAACACAACCGCTGCTGATATGCACAATGGGTGTGTGAGGATTGGCTCGCTCTAGTTGTACAGGAAACGTAACGTTTCCATCAATGGTTTCTTGTTTGTATATTTCACAGACATCAACGTTGGGGCTACCAGTATAACCTGCTGCATTAATAATGGCTGCTGTGTTTGTGGGTACCGAATCACGGTGAGAGATCCATGTATATCCAATCTTCTGTGCGTCTAGTTCCTGTGCGATATGTTCGCCAACATATCCGTGCCCAATCAATGTAATCATTACCACACCTTCGAATAATCTACAACTTCACTTTGTCTGCTGATATCTTTTACGAAGAATGCACACATTGGGCCTTCTGTTTCAAGTTCCAGGGGCACTGCCAACATTTGTCCGGGCTTGAGTTTGGGGAAGTACCATTTAACATCCTGATAAATGTCTACAATCTCGACGGGGAAGAAGTCTGGCTTGAAACTTGTTTTGGGATTAAATGCAAACGCACTGAACCCTCTGTCATTGATACTGGTCAAGGGCACGACTTCTAAATCACCCAAATCTTTTTCGCCAATCAACAATTGCCAATCTGCTGGCATCTTGATGATGCTGTTACCGATCCTTAAAACCAGTGCTGGACTATTAAACGACTCCATAAAGATCAGGGGTATGTAAAAGTAATCTGGCTCTTTTGGGTTGCTGTTGTCCAAAACACAGAAATTGAGTTCTTCAATCTCGTTGGGGATTTCGTCTAACTCGTATGCTGTATTCTGTATTGTTAATATTCTCACTTATTTTCCTTTAATGTTATCGCCACTTTATTTTCTCGACAGTAAACGGGTAATTCGCTTCTTTGTAGAAGGCTTTACGCTTAGTGAGGTGTCTTTTCGCAAACTTGCAGTCCGATGTGATATCGTAGATTTCAACATGGTCTTTGTCTTCCGCTTTTCTAATGCCTCGCCCAATGCTTTGTATAACCCTAACAAAGCTCTTTCCGGGCTCAATAAGAACCAGATTAAAAATCCTTGGAATATTAAGACCCACAGCGGCCACACCGTAAGTCGCCACAATAATCTTGTTAGTGCTTGTTGCCACTTCATCGTAATTCTCTTTTCTTTCTGTTGATTTTGTCCTACCATTGACAAACACTACATCTGGCTTGTCGCTCAATAAACTAAACAATCCACTTAGTTCTACTTGTAGCAACTTGCCAGTTTCGATTCTGTCTACCAGAATCAGTGTATTGCCAGTGTCTTTGATCTTATCAATCATCTTGGCGATGTGTGACAAACGCTCTTTATTGGTTACTAGATATTTTAACTCTGCCTGATAGTCTTTGTATTCTACTGTGTCCATCAATTGTAACACATTCACATGGCATTGTGCAAGATGTCCTGCTTCTTGTAACTCACTTGCGCTGAGTTTGCCCACAACTGGACCCAGACTGCACAAGATACTGATCTTAGCGTGATCTTCTTTGGGCACAGTGCCAGTCAAGCCCCAACGAATGGGTACTTGTGCAAACACTCCGGTCAACAGAGTTTTTAATGCGTCTGCTTTAGCCATATGAACTTCGTCAACCATGACCAGTGCAACACCCTCAGTCAAGTCACTGATAATATAATCTGTTGGATCTTTTAACAGTCTGTGACTTGCTGGTTCGTCTTCTGCATTACGCCCTTCGCTGTTTTTCAACAACACATTCAGACTTTGCCAAGTGCAGATGGTATGAGTTCTGCCCACTTCTTTGCGCTCACCAAAATACACACCCACATCCAGACCCAAGTTCTTGTAGTCTGCTTCTGTTTGTTTGACCAAGTCTTTGTTTGGTACGATCACAACACTGCGTCCATATTTCTCTACCATCAGGCTCAAGGCTGCTGTCATTAGTGTCTTGCCAGCACCCGTAGCAATCTCTTGTATTGATTGTGGATTTGCTAGAAAGTTGTTGATGATTTCAACTTGATAGTCACGCAACATCACAGGTTGACCCACTGCAGGATGACCAACTGGCCACGCCTTGTGTGCGAATGTGTCTTCGGCAATAGTGCCGAACTCTATCTTTTGTGGGTATTCTCGTATATCCGAGAGTTCAACATCATAGCCTTCGTTGTCTAGAAAGGGTATGATATCGGGTAGCAAGTTAATAAAACTGCTACCACCCATACCAAAGAAACTGACCTTACCATCCCATCTGCCAAGTCTGACTGCTGGGGTAAATCTGGCTCCTGGGATTTCGTATTTAAATCTATCAACCAGTTTCTTTCTGGTCGATAGTTCTAATCCCTCTATTTTTACATTACACTCATCACGAATTATTAGGTTGGCTTTCAAAATCGGGGACCTTATGATCTTTCTTACTTGTATAAACGTCAGCGGCTAAGTAGATGGCCTTGTCTGCGTTTTGCATCATTATGCTCTTATCACCGCCGAACATCATACCCGCCGCACTTACTAGTAAGGGTATTTTGATATCTTTGATTGGTGTTGCGGTGTGTATATATTTAACATCTTGCGGGATATCGTTTTTACTATTGCGTTTTGTTACAAACACATTTTCTGCACCCACTGCTGCGTTTAACATTTGTTGAACTCTGCTACTCAGATCGGGTTCATAGAACACAATGGGATATCTGTCAGTCGCAGCCGCATACTTGAGCACGGTGGGCAACACTGTGTCTGCAAAGTGATGTGCTGTGAGGTCTACTTTGAGTTCTCGGTTACGAGCAATGCAGTCTACAGCGTGACCGTGTTCAGTGAGCCACGCTTGGGCAATATCTGCGTTTACCGTGTAGCCAAGCACACTTGACTGATCGATCAGTTTTGGCAAGTTGTTGATGTTGAATCCACTGAGATGCTGTTCAACATACTCAATTAAACTTGTGGCAGCATTTTTGATAGTGAGTTCGCCATCAACGAAGTCAAGTTCAATTCGATATTCTTGTTGCTCAACCCGTGTGATGATGCTGTTCAGTCTGTGAGTTTCTGCGTCACATTCAAAGCCCTCAGTTTCTGCCCAAGTCTTCAAATAGACCAAGTTGTATTCAGTCAAGGCAAATTCCCATCTGCGCTTTTCTTTGTTCCACTCACCCTTACCTTGACTGTCTTTTCTGAACTCTCTGAGTCCATCGATCAGGGCTGTGCTGAATGGAAACTCTAGCATAATGGCATCGTCTTCTATGTACATACGCTTGCCATAGTCTATGACTCTGAGCTTATTACGCCATTGTGGGTCATTGACTGGGCTAACATCAACACCCTTTTGTGCCAACTGTCTGGCATATTTCAAAATGATTTTGACTGCCAGATCGCCTTGCTTTGTTGTCAGTGCTTTGTTGTTGAGCACAGTATCACACATATGGTCTAGGACGCTTACATCGTATCTAGCCAAGCTGATGATGGGAGTGAAGCTGAACCACATTGTATTATGATTCAGAGTTTTACCAGTCACTGGATCACGCCAGCCACCGATGACTTCAATATAGTCTTCAACGTGTGTGAATTTATTCATATAGATATTTTAACAAAATCGCAGTGCAAAGTCAAAAGAAAAATGCCCCGAATATCTCTACTCGGGGCCAAAAAACTGTAACTCGGGAGCTTGAAAGATTGAGTTACAGTTTGTAATTTAAGGTCTGTTCGAGCCAGGCCTTGCATTCTGGCCATTCACGATACTCGTGTGCCAGTCCACCTTCTCGGCGCCATTCTTCACAGTTGCTGGTACGATCATCAATCAAGATATCGCCAGGCTTGCAACGAAGATATTTCTCGTGACTGTAAGGACCAATGAACACAGGAATACCTGGGAAGTGTTTTTGTGCCCAGTTGACCTTGTCCATAACTGCATATGGCATATCGTTGTTGTGTGGGATAGCAGTCAAGAAAAACAACTCAGTGTCAGTATGTACAATCCTGTACCAATTGAGCCAAGCAATCAGGCTCTTGGCTCCTTCTCTGATTTTTAGGTCACGATACATACGCTGTTCGCCCACGATCTTGTTCCATTCTTCTTGGGGAATGATTTTGCCAGGTGTACCCAGATCAGGGTTCTTGAAAAAATCTCGTGCGAAGCCAATCCAATCAGCTACAACGTCATCCATATCAATGTAAATGTTCATAATATTACCAACTGCTGTTATAAAATACTCGTAGTCCCAAGAACAATTCTGCCTTGGCGTTTCTAACAAATGCCAAGTCCTGTTCACGGTAGTAATCGTCTGCGGGGTCACCAAAGAAGAAACCTCTAGTGCCAAGTTTTGCCACAGTGCCATTTAAAATGTCCTGCTCTAAGAGTTCAATGTCCTCCCAGGTCAGTTCCAGTTCGTCGCCATTGAATTCACTTGTGCCACATTTGTTTTCCCACAAGCGTTGCATCCAGCCGTGCAGGTTAGGATGCTTGCGCCAATAGGCAAGTTCACGAGGCCGTTCAATACCACCTTCGGGTACAACCCAATCCTTGCCATCAAAAGTCAAGCCCTCTTGCTCATAGAATTCTTCACGTTGTTTGGCCTTAGCGGCAACATAAGCGTATTGGTCAAGTCCCATTTTATCCTCCAACTGTTTGCGTTTGAATTTCAAAATACTGTCAATAGTTTAACATCCATTTGTGCTAAATGCAAGACATTATGGATATTGTCATTGTGTTTTAGTGGCAAGTCTAAATGCACTAATACTGTTTTGTCTTGATTTCTAACAACACTTCCAATAAAGGGAATCTTATTCCAACGACCAAACACTCTGTCGCCAGAGTTGAATTTGGATCGTGACAAGTCTGCTGCCCTACGCTCAAAGTATTCTGTGTAATTGCCCATGTTACTTCTCGTCGTCGAATGTTGCTTCTAGCAACCGGATCATCTGCTCACACGCATCACGGCCCATGGTCAGTGTCATTGTTGCACCGCTTGAGCCCAAGAAGGTCAGTGTGGTTCTACCATCACTGGTAACGCCCACACGGTAGTGTTCGTCTTGTTTGGATGGCGGCATGGGAGGTGGGGCAGGCCTTGCGGGCAGGCTTACATCGGGCAAGCTGTATACATTATCACTCATTACTGGTTCCTTTCTAACCCAAAGCGGCGTCATGTTCAAGTAGCGTCCCAGGGGTGGGATCACAAGTGGCAAGCATAGCACACCAAGCCATGCAACTTGAATCAACTCAAACGGCGCAAATTTCTCAACAAAGATCGAATACATTCCAACGGCAAGGTAAATGGCACTACAATAAAAGAGCCAATACCCGCCGCTAGGTTGCCAAACGATTCGCCGCCACATGTTACTTGTCCAACGGATAAGTCATTACGATCACACGAGGCTCAATGTACTGAGGCTCAACTGCTTTGGTCTTGGGATTCAAACAAAGCACCCAAGTACCGTCGGCACTGGCCGGGGTATAGAGTCCGTTGGGATCTGCTAGATTTGGATTCGTATACTGTGTAGCATAAGGCAAGCCATAGCCAATGCTGTCACACAACTTAGTCAGTTGATTGTTTGCACCAACCAAGTAGGCGTATGTGGGTTGCATCTTGTCACGAAGTTCAAGAATGTCCTTCATCATACGCTTTTCAGCAAAGTTTGTGATTGCCGGCATACCAATGCTCTGTGCCATTTGCTTGAGCATGACCTCTTGGTTGGCACGTTCGATTTCTTGACTGCTGCGATAGTCTTGTTTGCTACACGCTGACAAGAGTGCTACTGCGGCAAGTGCGGACAAGATAAGTGATGTGCGTTTCATTTTGGTTCCTTATTTACAAAGTTTGAGAATGTCGTCAGATGTGTAACCCGAGTGGATTGCCTCTGTTCGGCATTGTCCTTTGGCATATTCACTCACGCATACTGGAGCAAACATACCACCAATCAAGACTACGAGGCAGATGCAAATCCATTTATCCATTACAGGGCCCCTCAACTTCTTTTGATATCTGATACAGATATTCACGCATTTGCTCAGCCAATTCTGGATTGCTTTTACGCCAGTTCGTTAGATACTCCATCAGATTTCCAGAAGCAATTGCCTCCGCTTGTATTTGCTGGTACAGCTTAGCCATCGGAGTGTCAACTGTTGAAAGATATTTGATATATTTGTTTTCTTTTTCCATTACAGGGCTCCGCTACGAAGTTGATCGTAGAAGTTGCGAAGATTTGGGGGCAAGCGATCTTCGGGGTAGACTGAAAAGCGATGCAGTGCAATGGCTTTGAGTCCCTGGCGACCCACAGCATCGGCCTTCATATATTCCATTTGAATGTTTTCAAGATCACGAATCATGCCATCGTTGTACTGTTCGCTTTCTTTGAACACTTGATTGTCCACTGCACGATACTTGGGTGCAAAGAAACTGTAGCTTGCAAGCCCAAGCAAGTTGAGTCCAAAACACAGTGCAAAGAACAAAACCAGTGCGCCAACGACTGCAAAAACACCTTTAACCATACCAACTCCTTTTGTTGAAAAAACTATTGTAACATCTAACTGATTCTGTGTCAAGTTACTGCTTGAGCAGTTGGATCAGCTTTTCGGGTTTGACAATTTCGTGTAGTTGATGAGTGCCTCTTGACACTAACTCATACTCAACTACTTCCCAATCACTTAGGTCTTGGGTGTGGTATCCGCTTGTATTGTAACCCATAACGCCAGTGAGGAAAGTGCGAAGTGCGCCCAATGAATTAAACATTCTACCGTTTGCGTCATGGCTACGATATGCCGGCGTACCTTTGATGTAGAGACCTTGGCTCTTTGAGCGAATTTTGTATGTAATCATGTTATTCCACCTGCACTTCAGGTTGTTGATCTTTGAGTATGTTCACTAGACGCTGATTGCGGTAGTCTTGCTCTTTGCGTTCACGCCGTTTGTGTACACCAAGTCCCAACATACGGTCATAAGCACGACTCCATTCAATGCCAGCCAACCACACTTCCACCTGTTCGATGGTGCCAGTAAACAACTGAGCATCACGATTGTAGATCGGCAATCCATCGTTGCTGTCTGGGAATACTGCAACACGCTCACCGTGTTCCATACCACCATAGCTGCCGTGCCGGTCATTGCCCCACTGCATACCCAAATCAGCCAACTGCTTTTCCAGTCTATGCACTCGTTGAACCATTGCAAAACCTGCCATCATGCACCTCGAATGATTTCTGAAATAATGATAATAACTGCTGCCATGTCAGTCCTTACTGGATTTGAGACAAGCATAGGTTATCTTGACTGATTGGGGCAGTTGTTCGGCCTGCCGTTTGGCCCGATCACATGCTGCCAAGTTGGCATAGGTGCCCTCTACTTCATACGCCACATGCGCGGTGTTGGGCAGGGTCATGGCGGCCACAAGTAAGATTTCAAGCATCGGTATTGGCTTTCCTCAGTTGTTCCAGTTTTGCCAGTTCTTCTTTGGTGGACAAGAAATGAAAACGCTGGGTGTTATTGTAACATTGTTCATAGCCTTGCACACTGATTTCATACGTCCACAAACGAACAATTCTATCTGCTCCAATGTCCTCAACAGTGAGCAAAGGGTAGTTGTACTCTTTGCCAAAATATGTGATGGTAACTGTTTTCATTTTGCCACCTTGTTTTGCTTTGCTATGTGTATATTATAGCACGGATGCCATTTCTGCACAAATCACAAGAGTAGTACTTGAGTACTACTCGTCCGCGAAATCGTCTTTGGATTCTTCGTCGAGATAAGTTGTAATTATTTTTGCCGACGGAGATGTTTTGCGTTGGCGTTTGACAGTAGGCACAGGAGTGAGACCCAACACCTCTCGTTCTTCGGCACTGAGTCGAGCCAGTGCTTCTTCTTTCACACGTTCACGGCGTAGCAGTTCTGCAATACGGGCTTGCTCACGTGCGTCATCATCTTTGTGTTTTTTCCACCATGTACGCACTTCGTCATCTTGAAGCAACAACAGGTCTTCGACTTCGTTACGTTCCAACTCAGTCATGGCCTTGCAGGCAATACGTGCCAGCCGATCACATTGTGCTTTGAGTTCGCGGATTTTACGCTCATCGCTACCGCGGTCCCAATCATCCTCATAACTTTGGCATGGCATAGCCTGCTCCTCAAGGGTTCAATCCAAATCCCGATGTATCCAATGCGTCTAACTCAAGAGTCCAACGCTCCATTAACCTGCGAAACTTGCGACGGTTGTCTTCATCGTGGAATATGTCCCCACTAAACACAGCCGTATCCACTGCATCAAGATGCTCTTCATCTAACCGTTTGTATGCTTGTTCTGATGTCATTGGTCAAACCTTACTACTTTAAACCCAGCTTCGCGGGCTTCGTCGGCCTCGTATTCTGTGTCCACAGTATACAACAACAGGTCACCATCATAAACTTCAAACATCACGATTCTCCTTCAAGATTCTAAACGATTCTTCGTACTCGTAAATAAAACGGTCCCACAGCACACTTGTACCTGCTGCCACTGCCCACAGCATGTTACTACAAAAAGCAACCACTGCACCTCGATCAACTTGATCATGAGTGTAGTCAAACGCCAACATTAGACCCATAGTGACTATCATACTTGCCAATGGGCCAATAACCAGTATAGGAATCAACAAAGCCGCTTCCACTTCTTCAAAGGCAGTTTTGGTAAACTGCCAGTAGCCGCCAAGGAAACTTTTAGACCCAACTGTACGGCTAAACAGGCCCAACAAGCACCACAAGATGAACCGGCCAATCAAACGAATTCTTATTAACATACAGCCACCAAGAAGATAAAGAAGGCCACAACTGGATGCCCGCACATGAGTGCAAACATGGCCAGTAGCGTACCGAAAAATGCTGTATCACTGCTCATTTTTAACCCTTGCTTGTGCAAACTTTGCATTTACCTGCTGTTTGAGTTCTGCAAACGCCTGATCAATGAACTGTTGAAGACGCTGTTGTGCTGCTAGTTCCATTGCTTTGAAGTCCATGTTTTTCTCTGATGTGTTGATAATGATCCACTGCCAGTGCCACACCCCAAGCAAACACCACACTTGAGATGGCACTTGTGATGTAGACTACTGTTCGCATATTAGGCCTTCATACAGGTTGTACGTGCCATTTGCATCCAACGTTCTGGGAACGATTTACGCAACTGAGCAATTTTGATAGCCATACGCAAACTCACTTCACGCAACTTGTTTTTATTCAAGTCCATGAATGCCAAGATTTCGTCTTGTGCTGACTGTTCCAAATCCATATCAGCAAACAAGGCACCGTCTGCGGCGATTTGCTTAATACGCAACAACTTGTCACGCATTGTATCCAGAGTCAGGTCAAGATAGTGACAACGTGATTGCAGTGCATCCAAGTGATCACGCAACTTTTGCGATTTCATATTGTCGAATTTCAAGTTAGTGATAAAAATCACTGAACCTTTGAACTCGAAACTGTCTGGGATACCTTCGCGGCGCAGAGTGCTAGACTCTGACAACCAGCTGATCTTGCGCTTTTTGCCAGAATCAAGTGCACCTTTCAAAAGGTTCAAACTAACATCATCAAGCAAAATACTGTCACAGTCATCAAACACAACCACACAGTTTGGATCCGAATACTTGTACAAGGTTTGATACAGACCGATGGGAGTTGCCGCACCTTTGACAACTTCTGCACGAAGACGTTTGCCTGCAATCTGATCAAACAGAGTGGCTTTTTCAATCTCAAGCTCAACACCGAATGACTTACCTACACCAGGAGGGCCACTCACAATCATAGCACGAATGTCGCCGTTTGTAGCAGCCTTTGTCATTTCAGTAAGAATGTCAAAACGCTCACGGATACGAGCCATGATTTGTTCATCAGTTTCTGCCTCAGCAGCCTGTGACTGTTCAACGATGGGAGCAACTGAATCGGCATCAGTAACAAATTGATAATCCATGGGACCTGAAACTGTAATACGAATTTTGTCGGGGAAACCTGGAAACTGTCCAGAGTTTTTAACTGTCACAAAACCACCTTTTGTACCAGTTTTGAACTGTTCAACTAGTTCGAACACTTGACCGCTAACGTCAATTTTACGATAAACACCGCTGACAATGCGAATGAAACTGTTAGACATTTAAACTCCTGTTTTGTGAATCAATACTGTTATTATACAACCAAATTTCTGTGCTGTCAACCTTATGCCACGCAGGACAAGATTGATTTTCCCTGCAACACAAATTCGAACTCGCAAGAGTTAGTCAGACTGATTTGGCTGTACTTGTACCAGTTTTTAGCAATAAGTTCTACTTCTGTGGATGTGAACTTTTTGCATAAAATCTCAATTACGAACTTTGGCAGCATCTTAATCTCCTGTTGATGTATCAATTATACAACCAAAATCTTGCACTGTCAACCAAATCTTATTTTTTGGCCATAATTTCAGCCAAGATTTGTTGCGCTTCCGACACATCTGTGATTTCGGGTTCGGGCTGTTCCAGAACCAATGGGGTCCAAGTCACATATTGCTGTGTCCAAACCCAACCTTCGCTTTTGTAGTTCATAGTCAACTCCTGTTTCCTATATTATACTGCCGCTTTTACAAAAGGACAAACAAAAAGCGTTGTATTTCTACAACGCTAAAAGTAATACTTTTTTCTACTTAGAAATACTGACAGTTTGTTCTTGGGAAGAAGCACTCACTTTGTTGCATTGGCACAAGTTTATTGATTTCCAACACAGTGGGTTTACCAAGTCCAATGGCCATACTGTAAGCAAAGCCCTGATTGCCCACAAACAAATCAGCACCGTTGATAATGCTGGCAAGTTCCAAGAAGTCAGTGACTGGTCTGAATGGCACTTTGATGCCAAATGTCTGCTCAAAGTCCTGATGTTCGCTTTGAATACCCACAAACACACTGTTGTTTTCAATCATACCAGTTTCAATAATTCCACGCCAACCCTCTTCACCATTTGGTGGACGATAACGCAGACTGCGAGTGATGACAACTGGAGCTTCTGTGATTACATCTGCTTCGAGCCAAGTAGTATCATAATCTGCCATAGTGAATGGGATATCCAACGCAAGATGATAGGCCTGCAAGATATTGCCCTCAAATGTACGATACAAGACTCTGCGGAACTCATCCAAATCAACATCTGGTTCAACATCGCCCTGATGCCATTGTCTGACAGTTTCGATGTAGCTTTGGCGACGCAACAGGGGCAGCATCATTTCAAAGTCTTTGACTGTGAATCTGCCCTTGTGTTGTGGATCGATGTGCTCTGGGCGATAGCCATATTTGGCTACGCAGTTTTCGATGTTTTCAATGGCTACATCAAAGTAACCCCCGCCCATTTTTTTGACCATGTACAGACTATAGATCAAGTCTCCCATCGTGCCTGAATGTTTAAATATTTTCATAGTGTTTATTTTCATAGTGTTGTTAAAATCTCATCTGCTATTTTTTGTGTGTCAAAATTGCCTGTGCAAGGGTAATTTCCCTTTTCACATACAATCTGTCTGACTGGTAATTGTTGTCTGTCGTTGCAACCACGGCAATCTTCGTTTGTTGTGATACCAACAGCCTTGTAGCCCAAGACCCAAGCACGATGTGGCAGAATACGCTCCGGTGCCAAGTGAGTGAGTAAGGCAACAATCTTGGTCATACTTGCGGCTGCGCACTGCATTGGTCCACTGTCAATACCAATAAAGCACTGTGCCTGATCGCAGAGCAACATCATCTGTTGACTTGTCAGTACGTTATTGCCACGAAGGTCAATAAAGTTTGGATGCTCTACAGTATGGTCAGTTGGACCGCCCACAGTGATGACTTTCAGATCGGGACGTTGTTCAAACAGTTTGACATAAACATCAAACCAAACATCCATACTGATGTTCTTTGCGCCCCAATGCCAATTACGCATATGAACTACAATATAGTCACCTTCAATATTTTTGATGATAGCATCAACAATTTTATTATCGTTGTCGTCTGCAAACAATTCAACTTCTTTGTTCATATTGTCTGAGTCACCAAACACACGATGGAAGTAACTGTCAACATAGTGGATGCCACGATTGTTTTCGTATGCATCGCCAAGATTGTAAACAACGTCAAACTGTGCGTCAGTTACTGCGTCAAATGGAACAACTGCCTTGATGTGTGGGTTGTTCTTGTAGACTTCAATGCAGTCTGTGGCAACGTAAATATCTGCGCTGTCTGCGTAGCGTTTTTTCAATTCACGCACAACACCAGTTGTCATAATCACATCACCGATTGCGCCTCTGCGTTTGACCAGAATGTTTAGGGGTTTAGTAAGTTTCATTAATCTTCGACCTTTTTACCGTTTGGACCGATGTTACCACAAACACCAGTACGTTCAACTTCATGTATATGCTCTTGTGGCAAGAACTTGTAGAGCATATGTTCAATATCGCAGTATCCGCCCTCTGAAATGCGCCAAGCAATATACAAGAATCCTTCTTCATAGGACTTAAGAACTTGATCAGTTAGTGCAATAGGCCACGACCACAGTCTGCTCATATACTGACGAGCAACCTGTGTGACCTGTGGAGGGAAATGACTCTGCATTGATTGTTTAACAATGATCTTGTCTGTGTACGTATCGTAAACATCCAAGTCAAATGCATCATACAGAGTATACCGACCCGAGATTTTGTGAATACGGTCAACGTCTTTGAATGCCCCCTTGTCACGCAACTGTTCAACAGCCTGACTAAAGCACATAACTTCTGTAGCGTTCTTGACCCAATCCCAGTTTTCGCTACCATTGAAAATATCTTTAACATCTTGGTCATCGTCAAAGTCGATAATGTCATCCACAACCAATTCAAGTTCGCTGCGTTGTTCTGCTGTCAGAGGGATAGCAGACATTTCAACCAGAAACACCCGTGCCCCTGGTACACGCCCAGTAATGCTGTTGATAGTGTCTAGTGTTTGTTGTAATCGTTGTTCTGCTGTGAATACGCCAAACTTTGTGTTGATGGCGCTGGTAATCATAAATGCGTGTTGTGTCATAGTGTTTTATTTAAGTGTCGAGTATAGAGGATGCCAAATTATTCAGAGTAATACTGTTTGCTGTCCCAGTTTCATCTTCGTGCAGATAGTCGTGATATGCATACAGCCATTGTTTCTCCCACTCCATCTTGTCCTGTGGGTCTGTGCTTGGCGCTGCTAACATTCGCTGCATAGTTGGGAAGTTGATCACAATGGTACAGGGAATGCCGATAGCAGTTGCCAAATGCATCATACCACTATGCATACCAAAATAGTGATTGCAGACTGACAATGCCTGAATAGTCTGCTCTAGGCCAATACCAGTCATATTAACGGTGTTGGCAAAGTGCATCGACTGTAGGCCCAATTCAATGAACTGATACCTATCGGCATTGGCAGAGATAAACTCTTGGATGGTTGTTCTGTGCTCTGCGTACAACTGTCTGGGCCTGGGATGCAAGAATGTCTGATTCTGTGCAAATGTACCAACATCAAAACTAAATGCAACATACTCTTTGATTGGTTCGTAGTTGATCAAGTCTAGTATTGCTCGTGGCTTTTCTAATGCTTCTAGTCCAGTTGCCAAGCGCACACGATTGAACAAGTGATGACTACCGTAATCCTGTTCGTGCAGGTCAGAGACTTTTAGTCCATTGTGCAGGGGAGCATCCAGAGTTTGCAGTGAGGTATATTTTCTCAGCACTGCGTAGTGTGGGCTTGGACTCCAGATTGGTAACTCTGTATTAAAACAGGATAGACAATCACCAATGCCAGTGCTCTGGTTGTAAACATAATCAAACGAACTAATAAAATCACCTCATATTTCAATCACTAAATAATAGCATAAAACTACTAGCGTTTCAACTAGAGTATAACCGATTTTCAAAAATGAATAAACTCATAATCTTCGATCTGGATGGAGTTCTGATCGAAAGCAGAGAACTACACTTTGATTCTTTGAATGCAGCATTGTCCAAGATAGGACCAGAGTTTGTTATTACCCGCGAAGAACACCTAAGTAAGTATGACGGACTCAACACAACTAAAAAGTTAGAGATGTTGTCTGAGACACGTGGGCTGGATAGAAAGTTCTTTAATCAAATATGGTCTGATAAACAAACTGCCACGTTTGAATTGATAAAACAACTGCCAAAAAATGATGCGCTACGAGAAATGTTTGCCAATATCTCTGCGAAGGGTATCAAGATTGCAGTAGCCAGCAACAGTATCAGAGAGACTGTGAAGTTGGCATTGTTGAGCATTGGTGTTATCGAGTTCGTTGATTATTACGTATCAAACGAAGATGTAAAACGCACAAAACCATTTCCAGAAATGTATTGGAAATGTATGACTGAATTGAATGCCACACCCAAAACAACAGTGATTATTGAAGACAGTCATATTGGTAGACAGGGTGCTCTGGACAGCGGTGCGCATCTGGTTCCAGTCACTGACTCATTTGATTTGACTAGTGAAAAGATTGAAGAAGCTATTGACATACTCAATGGTGTTACAAAGAAAAAGATTCCTTGGAGAAATAAAAAGATGAATGTTTTAATACCAATGGCAGGTGCAGGGTCACGTTTTGCCGCCGCTGGCTATACTTTCCCAAAACCATTGATTGATGTTAATGGTAAGCCAATGATTCAAGTAGTCGTAGATAACTTGAATGTAGAAGCACACTTTATTTTCTTAGTGCAGCGAGAGCATTATGAAAAATACAATTTACAGTCTGTACTAAATCTGATTGCACCGGGTTGCGACATTATTCAGGTTGACGGACTGACTGAAGGTGCTGCTTGCACAACATTATTGGCCAAAGAGTTTATCAACAATGAAAGTCCGTTGCTTATGGCAAACTCAGATCAGTTTGTAGAATGGAACTCTAACGAATGCCTGTATGCGTTTACTGCTGATAGCATCGATGGTGGAATCGTCACTTTTGAATCCACACATCCAAAATGGAGTTTTGCCAAACTTGATCAAGATGGGTTTGTCAGCGAAGTTGCTGAAAAGAATCCAATTTCTAATCTTGCCACAGTTGGCATTTATTATTGGAAACATGGTTCTGACTACGTTAAATATGCAGAACAAATGATAGAAAAGAATATTCGTGTGAACAATGAATTCTATGTATGCCCTGTATTCAACGAAGCAGTGGCAGATGGCAAAAAGATTCGCACAAAGAATATTGAAAAAATGTGGGGTTTGGGTACCCCAGAAGACTTAGAACATTACTTAGAAAATCACAGGAGTTAATATGAGATATTTGTTTGATGTAGGCGCGCATTACGGTGAAGATTCACTAGATGCAACAAGGGATAATTCAGATGTAATTTGTTACGCATTTGAACCAACCAAAGAACTAGTGAATCGTTTAAACGACACCGCAGCCCGTGCTGGCTTTGCTAATAGATACAACGTAATCCCTTGTGCTATTGCAGACTTTGACGGGGAAGCTGACTTTCATTTGGTAAAAGACGACACTGGCAGCAGTTCATTGAATGAATTTGCTGACAATTTGGATAAAACTTGGCCAGGCAGAACTGACTTTGTGGTCAGAGATACTGTGAACGTGAATGTATATAGATTAGATACTTGGATCAAAGCCAATGCTCCCGAGATTACAGAAATCGATTACCTGCATATTGACGCACAAGGATCTGATCTTGCTGTGTTAAAGGGTTTGGGAGATATGCTGAGAATAGTTAAACGTGGAGTTGTTGAAGTTCCACAGTCTGAGGATGTCAAGTTGTACAAAACTCAACACTCAAAAGACGAGACTATATTGTTTCTGCAAGCAAATGGATTTAAGATTGCAGAAATCAGACCCCAACAAAACGAAGATAACATTTTCTTTGAAAGAATTTAAATGAAGATCGCAATCTGTTTAAGCGGAGCTCCAAGATTCCATCACAATGGTATTTTCCGTTTTATGCAAATGCTTAAAGGGTTCGACCACGCAGACTTCTTTATCCGAACTTGGAAAACAGAAAAGTATGGTCAGACCCCAGAACAGTTTGTAAATTTTCTTAAGGTGAATGGTATTGATGGGGAGAAGTACAGCTTCCCAGTAGTTCAAATACTAGATGACAATGAGAGCAACAAACCCCCATCAAAAGGTCCATTGAATCTAATAGGATCTGCACAATACCTAGAAGTAATGTGGTGGGGCATTGTAAAATGTCACGAACTGTTTGAGCAATATGTCAGCGAGACCGGTGAAAAATACGATATGGTATTACGTATGCGAACAGATTCTCACTCTGATTCTGTCATAGACCTAACTCAATATACTGATCCTACTAAAATCTACGCAGGTGGGCATTTCATCAAAGATTGTTACTTCACAGACAGTTTCTTGTTTGGCACACCCGAAATGTACAAGAAACTTGTGGGGTATTGGGATGCATTAGATTACTATGTGCAAACTCAAGAGCCAGTACATCCTGAAAACAGTCTGCACGATTATTTTGTTCGTGCTGGTATCCCTTATGAAACAATTGCAGCAAACGTTCATCCCATCAGAGAAGCGTTTGAATACAGTGTTAGAACCACATGAAGTACATTGCACACAGAGGTCTTTTAGAAGGACCCAATAAAGAATTAGAAAATCATCCAGAACAGATTTTAAAATCTCTGGCTGCTGGATTTGATTGTGAAATTGATTTATGGGCTGTAAATTCAGAGTTGTGGCTTGGTCACGATGAGCCACAATATCCTATTAGGGAAGACTTCTTAAAAGAATTTGGTCTGTGGATACATGCTAAAAATCTTGCAGCGCTGAGATTTTTGTTAGACACTGACTACAACTATTTCTGGCATCAAGAGGACAATTTTACTCTTACCTCTCATAGATTTATTTGGGCTTATCCAGGGCAAGAACTGACTACTTGCAGCGTTATGGTAATGCCAGAAATGATAGATAGCACTTTAAACATCTGCGTAGATGCAAAGTGCTATGCTATTTGTTCAGATTATGCGCTGCGCTTGCGCACAATGAATTCGATTGCAGACTCTGCTTCTCCACGAGTCTGATCCACACCCTTAACATCATAGTGATAGTTGTGATCGATTAAATGAATCTTGATGATTTCAATTTGATCCAACATTCCATATAAGAATGGAACTACACTGATACTCACTGGACTCCAACTTGATTCTTTTGCAATAGTCCAAGTTGTTTTGTGATCGTGATTGTATTCGCTGGGCCAACGACCTTGCTCGTACAGGTCTTCTTCGGGCACAGTGACAACGATATATCCCCCGGGTTTACAGATTCTAATCCAGTTATTAAACGCTTCAACTGGATCTCGCATATGTTCTAAACAGTGACTGCTATGAACAAAATCATAAGTATCGTCTGCAACACTGGCCATCAACTGAGCATCACCATCAGGCAAGTCCCAAGGTTTTACATTTTGAATTTTAGTGTAGGTATCTGTGTGTTGACCCAGTGAGTCATCACCACACCCAATATCGATACCATTACCAACAAAATATGCTTCTGCATATTGTGTATCTGGTAAGCGGCGTAGCCTTGCTTTTGTTGTTTCGTTTGACATTAATCTTTATCTGCCTCTGTAATCTTTTCGCCCAATTGACTTTTGATAACACGCATCAATTTGCGTTCTGTGTCGTACACATATTCTTTTGAGTCTTCTTCGGTATTTACTACCAAGATAAAGCCGTTAGCAGCTTTTCGAATTTCTAAACTTTCAAACATTTTGTTCCTTGAGTTAGTTGATACTGTGATTATACACGATCTAGGGCGAATAGCCAATAAAAAAGGGCACTTAGGTGCCCTTTTTGTTTACCGTTTGATTAGAAGCGGATACGTAGACCAGCGCCCAATGTTTGACCTGCTGTCATAGCAGTAACATAAGTGCGACCAACTGTAGCGTAAACGTCTGTTTTCTTGCTCAAGTTGTAGTCATAGCCAACTGCATACTCGTCGTATGTAGTGATAGTGCCAGCATCATAACGTGTATGTGCTGCTTCTGCCATTACGTTGCCTGGACCAACTGGAACCAATGCAGACACTTGAGTTGTCTTGCCATCCATGTTCAATGCTTTGTCTTTACCTTCTGTGTAGGTAGCAAACAATTTAGCCAAGTGCAAATCGTAACTAGCACCTAGACCACGCTCTGTAGAACGTGTACCTGGGTTGGCTGTGTAGATATCAGTTTGGAAACTACCAGAGCTATTGTAACCTGTCTTTTGCCAGAATGCTGTCAATGCCAAGTCATCTTTGAAGTACATTGCATTACCACCAAAGTTTTGTGCACCTGTGCCTTTAGAGTTTTGCAAGCTAACTGTTGCACCACCAATGCTTGGTGTTGTGTATTTTACACTGTTGTCCCAAGCTGTGTCATTGAACAACTGTGTTGTTGCATTGCCTGTGTTACCGAAGTAAGTGGCGTGCCACAATGGGCTATAAGCACCACTATCGCCATAAGCGTTAAACAAGATAACTGGCAAGAAACTTGGGTTTGTTTGACGACCCATTGTTACTTCACCAAAATTTCCTTGCAAGCCAGCGTATGCGCTACGTGCAAATGTGTTGACTGTTGTACCACCTTGAACAGCACCATTGCCGTCATTCAAGAAGCTAGACAATTCGAACACAGCTTTAGAGCCATTGCCCAAATCTTCTGCGCCTTTGAAACCAATGTAGCTGGTTGTCATACCGCCACTGGTAAAGCTAGTAGTTGATGCTGCTGCACCTGGTGCTTTAGAGCTAGAATAACCAGCATCCATTGTACCAAATACGCTAACGTCCGCTTGTGCTACGCCCATCGCAGCAAACAAAGCGAATAAAAGTGCGAATTTTTTCATTGTTTATCCTTATAAAATGAAAGTTGAAAATGTCATTGTACTGACATAAGTTTGAAAAATCAACCTATTAGGTTAGATTAGTATTTATACTAATTGCGTGACTGTGATGCCACTTTGTTTTAAGAACTTTACTCCAGCATCATCACGATAGTTTGCACCATAATATACACGAGCAATACCTGACTGATAGATAAGTTTTGCACATTGGATGCAGGGACTGTGAGTGACAAATAGGTCTGCGCCAAGACCACTGTTGTTAGACTTCGCCAATTTTGCAATAGCATTTGATTCAGCGTGTAGGACTTCTGACTTAGTGACAAGTCTGTATCTGCCGTTGGCAATATAGTCTCCGACTTCGTGTTCACCATAGAATGGATATAATGAGTTTATTTCGTCTGGGTGAAGGTCTTCGAGTTCTGGATTCCACCACTCTTTGGTCTCGCAGTTGTTGTCCCACCCTGCAGGCATACCGTTGTAGCCGTAACTAATAACCGTATCGTCTTTGACAATAACTGCTCCAACTTGCAGTCTTTTTGCATAACTTAATTCTGCGACACGCAGTGCCCAGTCCATGTATAGTTGTTGAAATTTAGGTTTCATTGTAATGGAGCGGGATAGGAGAATCGAACTCCTTTAACCAGCTTGGAAGGCTGGGACACAACCAATATGCCAATCCCGCAGTATTCTTATTTGATATTCTTAATGCCTGTAATATCAAGTTTACCTTCTTCAACTTCTTTGAGTGTCGTAATCACTGGGTTACGATGTTCAAATCTGGTACTGTGTTTGTTCTTGCTTGCAATTTCACGAACTCGTGCGCTTGCTACCACAATCAACATAAAACGATTATTGTCCATGTTTGCCACACATTTTTCCAAATCCAGAGTTGGACCACGACTGTAACTGCTGCTCATATAATACCTAGTTTGTTGTTGAAGAATGCAAGGTTTCCACCTGCTCCCACCTCTCTTTAAAGTCTGCGTGTCCAAGACTTTCTTGTCATCCTATATTGCTATAGGTACAATTTGGTGCGTAAGGAGAGACTCGAACTCTCAATCCTTGCGGCGCTGGCTTCTAAGACCAGAGTGTATACCATTCCACCACTTACGCATTGTTTGTTACAGTAGATATTGTAATTTATTTATGTCTGTGTGTCAAGTCAAAATGGTCTTATTTTTCTTGACTGCACTGTCCAAAATACTTCTTGCTTGATGTACCACTGTTTTGTTTGTTCATAGTCAAAGTCAGCTGGATGACTGTACTCACGTGCATAGAACTCGTGGATAGCTGGCAAATTGTTTACTTTGCGCAACAGTTCGTGCAACTCTTTGGCTTTGTCTTCGGGCATCTTTGCGCTAACAAACATAGCAGTGTTAGATGTGAGTTCTTCGAATCCGTTGACCCCAACTTGTTTAAATGTTGGAACTCCGTTTAGACTATGTTTGCCAGTCAGAGCCAATCCGTGCGCTGTTCCACTTTCAATCAACTTATCAACGTCAGCATAGAAATTCCATCCTGCATCAATGTGCTGACCCATAACATCTTTGTTGGCATCTACCAATGTGGTATAGTTGACAATGCGAACAGTGGGATCTTGCTCTTGTAAGATACTAGCGACTAGATGACTGCTACTACCAAATCCACTTACTGATACTGTGCCACCCCGGTTATTGAAGCTCTTTAGGTCAGTGTATTTTCTACTGAGCAAGACCAACGGGGCTCCCAAAGTTTGTACACAGACTGGCTTGAACTCACTGGTAGAATATCCAGTTTGTGTGTCAAATTGACTGCGCAAAAAGAATGTACTGGTTCCGCCAAAGATAGCATGGTCTGCGTTGGCTAGCACATAACGACCAGCAACGGCGCCACCAGCACCTTGTCGATTTTCAAAAACAAACTCATACTTGTTTTGCATACTGTTGAGTTCATTGACCATTGCACGATAAAAGTTTGCCTGATTAGATCCTGCTGCAAAACCCCATACAATAGAGATACGTTCTGCTGACCAAGCCGATAAAGTAAAGAGCATAATAAATGCTGCTAGAATTTTTTTAAACATTGATTTTTCCTTATTGATTTGCTTTGAATGTACGAACATCATAAGCAGATGGAGTTAGTGCTGTGCGTAACCCAGTTACTTGTAATGAAATTCGTGTGTGTTGACTTGCATTTGCTGACGAGTGTGGCATATTGATCCAATCGTGTATGTGTGCTTCACCAGCACGCCATTGCTGATACAGAGTGTTGCCATACATTAAGAATTGTCCAGGTTTCCAGTCTTCTAACATAACTGTGATACGAATAATGTCTTTAACATCATATCCGTAATCATCAAGATCCGGATCTGGGTCGTGAACTGCACCATCACGTGAATGATCATAGAACATTCGCTGAATTGGGTCTATGTGCAATGTAAACATCTGCCCAGTACATTGTACGTGACAACGTGCCTGTGGTTTTTCCAAATGAAAGCTGTCAATAATTGCCTTTAACTCTGGCATTTCATTAAATGCTTCGTAGACTGAAGATAACTCAATCTCATCAATATCACCCAACCCTTGTGCAATATCGCTCTTGCGTTTATCAATACCCAACACACGGTGCCCGTGAGAGCCACCAGTGCGTGTAAGATTGTTCCATGTTTTGGGGGTACAGGCATCACGAATTGTTTGAATATGGTGCGCCCAAGTTACCGGGAATGTTTCAATCACTTTGAATCCAAAACCAGGTTCATCTGTTCTAAAATCGTCAAAGTGGTAGTTACTCTTTGTTTTAGTCCATTCCCAAAGACTATCAAATTCAGAGAGTTTTTTCTTTGTCATACTTATCCTAATAGTGTGGGTGTATTGCCAATGAAGTTGGCAATCTGATTGAATTATACAGTGTAAGAACTGTTTTGAAATACACTATTATTTAGTATAGACCATCAAAACGGCACACAATCGTCACTGTTGCAACGATATCCATTCCACCACTTACGCATTGTTTAAAATCTTATTATACTGTACTTATGATTGTTTGTCTAGCAGTTTGGTTAAAGTGTTTTCTGCAGGCGTTCAATCTCGTTGGCTGCTTCTTCCAGCAGGTCAGCAATACGGTCAGCTCGACCTTCTTGCACACTTTTTCTGTCTTGAATGTTGCGTCTAATCTCCGCCCGTTTACGCAAGCGGTAGACTAGACTTTGTTCACTCACCGGCAAATGGCTTTCATCTTGCATGTTATTCTTTCAATACATCAAATAAGTCACCGTATTCCCATCTTTCCCAATCGTCCATGTCAACGTAGGTATTGATACAACGGCGGTATATGGTTTTTAGCCAAACACGCCGGCCGTGTATCTGGACTGGACGCCAAGCGAACCAGGGTCGCCAAGCATGAACGATTTGCTTTCTCGGTACCGTACGGTATCCAGGATCAAGCATTTCCTTAGGCAACCTCCAAGAAGTCACGAACCCAAGACAAACGAGCTTGCTCGTCCATAGCAGTGTATTCAGTGATGTTGGCTTGGATAGCGTCAATCAAGGGATAATATTCTTCATCCAACGATTGCTTGATATCTGGACGCATCAACTTGTCAGTACGAGGGTTACGGGCTACAAACTTCTTGACCAAGTAGTATGGACTCTTGATTTTAGCAGCACGACCATCTGTGTGATAGAATACAAAACCTTCGTGCTTACATTCTTTAGCCAGAGTCTTTACTTCTGACATATAAGCTGTAAGCCCAATTGGCTTGTGGCACTTGAACATGATAGACAAGTCTTGCAATACGCAAGCATCGTGTCCAATCTTAGAGCCAAATTCGTTTTCACGATAGCCCAAGATGTACATGCCCATTTCTTCTGGAATGATGTGTGGATCTGAAGGATGCACACATTCAAACATAAAAGTCATACCCTGCATATCGTCATTGGCGAATGCCATTTGCCAGTCAGCCCAAGGCATGTGCTTCAACATCATTTCCCGTGCATAACCAACAAAATCACTATCAGTGCTACCAGTAGTAGACACCAACACATCGTTGTTGTACCAAGTCAGAGCAACCATGAATCCATTGACTTTACGATATGCAGTTACCAAATCAGTATCGGCAAACACAGGTGCGTTCTTTTCAACACCATAGTTATAGATTTTGGTGAATGGATAAGTCACAATGTTAAAGTCTGCGTCCACGATTGTGCCGCGGCATTCTTCCAAATACTCATTCCACAAGTTATCGTAGAATACAGTACGCTTGTACTTTAGCACATAGATGCCATCGCCAGCTGGCCGCATTGTGACCAACTTGGGATTGTCTAGTACGAACTTTCGTAATTCTTCTTTGTTCATAATCTTTCCTTAGTGATGAGCGCGGATTTCGCCCTTCAACGCATCACGAATCATTTCATCCAAGCGGCTGACCACACGTCCTGTAGCGTCAAAAGCAACGTCACGAGCACGATACCGTTCCAAGCCAGTCTTGTTGCCGTGTACGTGACCGTAGAAGTGAACTGCACCACGATGCATTTGGTCCCACTCCCAGATAGGATAGTGCAACATAATCACAACTTGTCCATCGTGATTGTAGCGCAAATACTGATGCACTTCCTTGAACTCTGCACGGAATGCAGGGTCGTTCAACAACTTGCGGTCGTGATTGCCTTCAATCAATATCTTTGCACCATTCAAACGGCGCAAGATTTGTACTGCATCTTTTGCTGGCAAGAAGGCAAAGTCACCCAAGATGAATGTTTCATCATCTGGCTGCACACTTGCGTTCCACTCTGCAATCATCTTTTCTCGCATATCTGCCACATCGGCGAAGCCTACCCGTGTTACAGGGCAAAACTTCATTATGTTTGCGTGTCCGAAATGCAAGTCACTTGTAATCCACTTTGTCATTATTCTTTCCTTATGCGTACCAGATTTCTTTGAATCCTTCCGCTTCTGTTGGTAATTGTAAGTTAGCTGCCATCGACTTCAATACCCCTTCTGGGATAGATTTGCCTGGGCGACCGTCTAACCTACGCTTGTGTTCGTCTGCATCTGGAGTCTTAAACACCACTGCAATCTTGTAGTAGTCTGGCAACATGGCTAACTTGGCTGCACGACTTTTCGCTGTCAAGTTAGTTTGATCCCAGATTACATCCTTGTTATTTGCTTGACAGATCAACACTTGGTTTTCCATCAACTTGGTTGCAACCTTGATGTATTCCTCAAAGACCTCGTTATAGGTCTTGCCTTGCTTTTGTGCGTGTTCGTCAATGAAACGGTCACTAGACACAACAGGAATATCTCGGGTCCAGTCTTGGGTGTTGATCCAAGTGCTCTTGCCACTAGCAGGCACACCAATCAACATATACAAATAGTTCTTGCGCTTCATTGTTTACCTTTCTTGAAATGTCTCATTCTTAATAAGCGAACTTTGCTAAAGATCGCCTTCGTGGTCTGGGGGCAAAATGATGCCTCCAGCGCTGTATTGATAGGGCTTGCCATTGATAGTTGGCTCTTCGTTTTCATCATAGTACAGGCCCAATGCCCGCATCATTCTGTGCTTGACTAACAAGTTAGGAGCACGGAATGCTTCTGTGTCGTCAAACCCCATTATAACACCAACTTCACACACTGCACCACTGCGACACACTCCAGCATGGCAATGAACAATCACATTCATACGGTTGTCTAATGCGTGTTGTAACAAACGAGCCAACTCTGCTGCCTGCTCTGGGCTACAACGCATAGCCTCATCGTCTACTGGATCTCGTTCCTCTACATCAAGAAACTCAAACTGGTGAACTTCTTTAAATGTATATTTGGGAGTGGGAAAGTCACCAGGAGGATCCACAATCTGTATCAGTATAGCATTAGGACCTGGGTCGATATGAAACCCCTGACTAATATCACTTCTTGCTACATTTTGAATCCACGGCATATTGCTCTCCATTAACTGTATTATAGCACCATTTTGAACATAGTGCAAGTGTGAACTTTAGTATTAGTTTGGAGGGCCCTAGAGGAATCGAACCCCTATCCCCAAGTTCGAAGCATGGTATTCTATCCGTTGAACTAAGGACCAAAA
>Ga0208875_1000152_pt1 | contig 30837 bp, 50 predicted proteins | sample CryBogCBH25Aug08_FD_184612 | JGI IMG/M metagenome (GOLD analysis project Ga0208875, IMG submission 184612) | Freshwater microbial communities from Crystal Bog, Wisconsin, USA - CBH25Aug08 (SPAdes) (version 2) | ecosystem: Environmental > Aquatic > Freshwater > Lake | place: Crystal Bog...
CTCCAGGAAAATATTTTTGGAGCGAAGACGACATTAGGAACATGCATGATTTTTTTAAAACAGTTCACAGGGGTAGGCCAAGAAAAGATGGCAGGGTTACACCAGGAGATATGCCAAGTCGTGCCGAAATAGAAGCAACAATGAGACAGGAAAATATTTTATATGTTAAAAGTGAAGACGGAACTTTTGTTCCAGTTTGGAAGGCACCAGAATGGTAGATAAATTAAATAGAGAATCTAAGCAGACCCTTGATGCTTCATTAAAGGTATTAGAATATGCAATGGAGTTGGCTGGACAAAAAGAAGATCTAGATGCTATGATAGCTATATCAGATCGCCTTATGATGCTATATCAGCATTTGGCAGATAAAAATTCAAAAAAGTTTAAACCAGGATTTGGATTACTTGAGAAAGAAGAGCCTAAAAAAGATGAGCCAGAATCAAACTAACGTAAGAGTTGAATTACAATTTACAAAAAATTTAGGTAATTATGAAAGCCTTAAAGTGGCTATTGGCATTGAAGATTTTAAAAGAGAGAATGAAACAATTGACGAAGCTACCAATAGAGTGTATACTTTTGTTGAAGGAAAAGTAATTGAAAAAGTAAATGAAATTACTCAAGAGTTAAATAGCAAAGGCAAAAAATGACAAAAGATGAAGCAAAATTAGCCTATACTTTAGTAGGGCTTTATTGTGCTTTGTATAAACAAAAATATGGCAAGTCTCCAGTAGTTAATAGATACCGTGAAAAATGGGCTATGAATGATGTTGTAGACAGCGTAGGTTTTGATCGTGCAAAAGTATTGCTTGAATACTATTTTGATTTAAAAAAAGATAGCCATCCATTAACTTGGTTTTTTTACAACTTTGAAAAATTAGATTTAGCTTTACAGCAATTTGAAGAAGATAAAACTCGTCGTGAATTGATTAGGGCAAAAACAAAAACTATGGTAGAAGAAAGAGACAATGAATACAGAGTCCGCAGTAATAACAGCGATATGTGAAAACAAAGATATCTCGGTAGTCCTTTCTGGAAATATTGATGAGGTTTTTACTTCGCATAGAGATGTTTGGGAGGGGCTTAAGTCTTATTATTTAAAGTTTAAAGCAGTTCCAGATGTTTCAGTTTTAACTGAAAGGTTTAAAGATTTTGAACCAACAAAGACTAAGGGTGAGACAGCTTACTATCTTGATAAGCTTAAAGATGAGTACCTTGCATCAAGGTTGAGAAACCTTTTGTTGTCCTCTGGTGCCAGTTTAAAAACAGAGGCATCTGGTAGAGTTATTGCTCAAATGCAATCTGAGCTTGCAACCCTTGGAAAGCTGACTGCAAACGTTAGAGATGTAGATTTAACAGATTACAAAGAAGCTGAAAAACATTTTCAGTCAATTAAAGATAGATCAGATGCCATGGGTGGAAGCCCAGGAATAATGACTGGCTTTAAAGCAATTGACTATGCATACCCCACAGGAATGGCTCCAGGGCACCTTATAGTGATGATTGGATGGCCAGGTAGGGGTAAGACTTGGTTCTCCTCTTATTTGGCTTGTAAGGCTTGGGAACAGGGCTTTAAACCAATGATTGTATCTCTTGAAATGACTCCAGAAAACATGCGTGATCGTATTTATACTATGATGGGCTCTGGCCTATTTAAGGCTTCAGATTTTGCAAGGGGAGATGTTAATATTGACCAGTTTGATGACTGGGGATCAAAAAAGTTTGCCAACAAAAATCAGTTTATATTAGTATCAAACGAAGGCATGGGTGAAGTTACTCCAAATGTAATTCAGGGAAAAATTGATCAGTATAAGCCTGATATTGTTATTCTTGATTATCACCAGCTTTTTGCTGATAATCAAAATTCAAAAGGCCCTACAGAACGCAATATGAATATTTCAAAGTCATTTAAAAAACTTGCTATGTCAAACAATATTCCAATTATTGATATTACTGCTGCAACAGCAGAAGAGGTTGCAGATCATGATTCACCACCTATGTTGAGTCAAGTAGCGTGGTCAAAGGCTATTGAATATGATGCGGACATGGCTATGGCAATTCACAAAAACCCAGATAGCAATATTATGGAAATTGTTAGCAGGAAAAACCGTCACGGCACAGAATTTGATTTCTACTTAGATTGGGATTTAAATCGGGGAGTAGTTAAGGAAGCGTACGACGTACCTATCTCTTAAATATGAAATGATTACCTAACTTGATATAATTATCAAGAACAGTTAGGTAGCCATGTACCCAAGAAAAATACATGACTTCTGGATAAATGGAGTTATTAAAGATGATTCTAAGTTTCAGAGCTCAAGGGAGAATTATGAAAGACTTTTAGTCCAGCAAATGCGGGACAAAGGTTATGTTCCTGTTCTTGACATGCAACCACAATTTAATGTAAAATATAATCAAGACAAAGATCATTATAATTTTAACTTGGTTATGTATGGGATTTATATAGGAAAATCAAAAGCGTTAAAATACGAAGGTTTTTCTGGACAAAGTTTAATAAGAAAGGGATAATATGAAGCCAGTATTGTTAAAAGATTTTTTTTCACCAGAAGAAATGGTAGAATTAAATAGAATTATTGATTTAAATGAGCACACCCTAGAAGAACCAGACCAAGGAAGACTTTTACATAATTTAAATTCATTGCAAAAATCTCCTTTAAAGAATAAAATTGAAGGCGAAGTTAGTGAAATAATTGGAAAAAATCTTAAAATGGTAACAGAAGGATATACGATATATAAAAAAGAATATGGAACGCCTTCATTAAAACCGCATATAGATCACAATGAAACAGAATATATTCTTGATTATCATGTATACTCTAATACTGAATGGCCAATTGCAGTTGAAGGAGAATATTTTAATTTAAATGCAAATGAAGCAGCTTTATTTTCTGGTAAAAATGATATTCATTGGAGACCAAAAAAAGAATTTAATGATGAAGAATGTGTTGCAATGATTTTTTTCCATTTTGTTGATATTGATAACCCAGAAGCCGCTGGTCCAAAAATTTATACAGATGATGATGAAGAAAGATTAGCCAAATACGAAGCAATGTGGAAAAACGGACAATAGGTAAATAAATGACAGATGCATATACTAAAGCGGATCTCCGCTCTATTTTGCGTTCATGCAATGTAGAGGTTGTATCCCATACTGGAACAGATTTCTTATGCTTATGTCCATTTCATCATAATACAGATTCTCCTGCATTTGCAGTAAGTCATTCAAAAGGTCTTTATGTATGTTACAATCAAAATTGCAACGCCTCTGGAACGATACTTGATTTAGTAAAACAATTAACTAGTAGAAATGATTTTGAAGCATTAAGATTTATTTCTGCCAATAAGATTACAGATGAAGAAGCATTTGAAGAAGGATTGAAAGACTTACTTAATGACAAGCCAGATTTTACAGTGTTCCCAACTCAAACGGTTGAAGGTGCACATATGCTACTTATGTCTGGTGCACATGGTGCAAAAGATTATTTGCTATCAAGAAACATTAATGAAGAAGCTATGGAATACTTTCAGATTGGATTTTCTTCAATACAGCAAATGACTATGGTTCCCTTGCATTCCCCAGATGGAATACTTGTGGGAGTTATTGGCAGATCAATTCAAGGAAAAGCATTTAAGAATAGCCCTAATCTGCCACGTAATAAAACTTTGTTTAACCTGCACAGAGCAAAACGTCAAGGTGGAACTATAATTGTTGTTGAGTCCAGCTTTGATGCAATTCGTTTATGGCAAGCGGGATTTCCAAATGCTGTAGCCACCCTAGGTGGAAGTATATCAGATATCAATATACAAAATTTAAATAAATATGCATCTACAATAATTATAATGACAGACAACGATGCAGCGGGTAAAGCATTAGGCAATACAATTGCTACTAAATTAAAAAATAAAAATATTTTGTGGGCAAGATATGACCACAATATGGTGTATCCTCATCTTGCTAAAGATGCTGGAGACATGACAGATGAAGAAATAAAACAGTGTATTAAAAATGCAATTTCGCATTTTGAGTACGCACTTATGTGATATAATAATATAACAGGGCATTAAATAGCCCACTACACAAGGAGATATACTATGGGAATCGTAACAGGCTTAGCAGCAATGAATAAGCAAATGGAACAAAAATCACAAACAGGTGATTCGCAAAAAGGAAGATGGCTACAGCTTAAAGATGGCCAATCATTAAAAATCCGCTTTATGCAAGAGATTGATGCAGACTCAAAGAATTATATTGAGAAGGCTGGTCTAGCTTTTATTGCAGTAGAGCATACAAATCCAAAAGATTACAAGCGTAAGGCTTTGTGCACAATTGAAGATCAAGGTCGTTGCTTTGGTTGTGAACAGCATCGTCGTGATCCAAAGGCGGGCTGGAAAGGCAAGTCTCGTTTTTACGCAAACGTTCTTGTAGATGATGGCAATGAAGATCCATACGTTGCAATTTTTTCACAGGGTGCAGGTCCAAAGTCTGCAACACCCGAAATCATTAATTACGCTGGTGAGACTGGAAGTATTTCCAATCTTAACTGGAAATTAAAGCGTACTGGAACATCAACAGACACAAACTATTCAATTATTCCTTTGCCAACAGCTGATGTTGCTCCAATTGACTTTGATAAGTATGAATTGTTTGATCTTTCAAAGACAGCAGTTCGTGATGTAGCATACGATGAACAAGAGAATTTCTACCTTGGAATTACTTCTGATGAGTCTGCTCCGTCTGAATCTGCTTCTTCATCTGCCGTTGAGTGGTAATCGCTAACTAATAGAAAAGATAATTATGTCTGACTTTGTTCATTTGCATGTCCATTCGCATTATTCGCTTATGGATGGTTTAAACACACCTCATGAATTGCTTGAGGCTGCAAAAAATCAAGGTCAGACATCTTTATCAATTACAGATCATGGATCACTTGCAGCACATAGAGATATGCAAATTTCTGCAAAAGAACTAGGAATAAAGCCAATTTTAGGATTAGAAGCCTACATATCTGCTACAGATAGATTTGACAAACGTGCTGTTTCAAAACGTGATGATAATACATCTTTATACAATCATATAATTCTTCTTGCAAAAAATGATCTAGGTTTAAAAAATTTACAAAAACTTTCTCAGATTGCTTGGACAGAAGGATATTATCACAAGCCACGAATTGATATGGAAGTTCTTTTTGAGTATAAAGAGGGTATAATTGTACTGTCTGGATGCATGAATGGACTTATTTCAAAAGCTATTGAACGTGAAGAGTATGAAAAAGCTGAAGAAGTTGTTAATACATTTAAGCAAGAGTTTGGTGAAGATTTTTATATTGAAGTACAAGCTCATAATCCAGTAAAACTTAATAATCATTTGCTTAATTTAGCAGATAAGTTTGGGGTAAAACCAGTTGCTACAGGAGACTGCCATTTTGCAAAAAAAGAAGAGAGGGATTTGGAAGAACTTCTCCTTATCTTATCCACAAAACCGACACAGAACAAAGATGCAGACCATACAAGTGGGCGTTTACGTAGTAACATCATTGATCGCTTTGACCATCTTTATCCCAATCGGCCTATTTCTTTCGCTGACATTAACGTTTATATTCAATCCCGCTCTGAAATTGAAGCAGATTTTATTAAAGCGGGGTTTGAAAGAAAAGATATTTACGAATCAACAATAGAAATTGATAATAAAGTTGAGGTTTATGATTTTCATGAAAATCTTGATTTATTACCAGTACCAAAAAAGAATGCATTAAAAACATTAAAAGATATGTGCGAGAAGTCTTTAATAGACATGGAGTTAGATAATGAAGTTTACAGGAATAGGCTTGAAGAAGAGCTTAAAGTCATCAAAGACAAAAACTTTTCTAGTTATTTTCTCGTTGTTAGTGATATGGTTAATTGGGCGAAGCAGAATGAAATTCTTGTTGGGCCAGGACGTGGATCAGCAGCGGGATCATTAGTATGTTACCTATTAGGAATTACAGACGTAGATCCTATTAAATTTGATTTATTATTTTTTAGATTTATTAATCCAGAGCGTAATGATTTTCCAGATATTGATACGGATTTTATGGATCGTCGCCGTGGTGAAGTAAAAGAATATTTGCGTAAAAAGTTTAAACATGTTGCTTCTATTACTACTTTTCAATATTTTAAAGATAAGGGTGTTATCCGTGACGTTGCCCGAGCATTTCTTATACCTCTAGGCGAAGTTAACAAAGCACTTAAAACTGTTGAAACTTTTGAAGAATATGAATCTTCAGCAAGCACAGAAGAGTTTAGGAAAAAATATCCAGAAGTAACAAAGTATGCCTCCATGTTGCGTGGAAAAATTCGTGGAAACGGAATGCATGCAGCGGGAGTTGTTGTTGCTAAAGATGATATTAGCAAATATGTTCCAATTGAAACACGTAAAGATCCAGATGATTCTGTGTCAGGAAGAATACCAGTAGTTGCTTTAGATATGGAGCAAACAGCAGACCTTGGATTAATTAAGCTTGATGTTCTTGGCCTTAAAACGCTTTCGGTGATTGATGATACAATTAAAACAATTGAACATATTAAGAAAAAGAAAATTGATCTTAAGTCTATAAAATTAGATGATAATAAAGTTTTTGAAATGCTTTCAAGCGGATTTACCAAGGGAGTGTTTCAAGCAGAAGCTACACCATACACCAACCTTCTTATGAAAATGGGTGTAAGTACGTTTGAAGATTTAGCTGCATCCAACGCCTTAGTGCGACCAGGGGCCATGAATACGGTTGGAGGATCCTACATAAGGCGTAAAAAGGGTGATGAGATGGTAACTTATGCCCACCCAATTATGCACGAGTTTACAGAGCGTACATACGGAGTTATTATTTATCAAGAACAAGTTATGCAGGCTTGCGTACATCTTGGCGGTATGTCATGGGCTGATGCAGATAAAGTTAGAAAGATTATTGGAAAGAAAAAAGATGCTAGTGAATTTGATGCCTACAAAGATCAATTTATTAAAGGAGCAAGTAAGCATATTACTGAAGAAGATGCTGCAAAACTTTGGCATGATTTTGAAGCACATGCTGGTTATTCTTTTAACAGGTCTCATGCTATTGCTTATTCTATGCTCTCTTACTATACAGCTTGGCTTAAATATTATTACCCTCTTGAATTTATGTTTGCGGTTCTTAAAAATGAAAAAGACAAAGATGCCAGAACAGATTACTTGCTTGAGGCTAAGCGATTGGGAATTAAGGTCTTATTACCCCATGTAAATGAATCGGAGCTAGACTTTAGTATTCAAGGTAATTCAATAAGATTTGGTTTGTCTAATATTAAGTATATTTCAGATAATATTGGTAGCAAGATTACCGCATTACGACCATTTGAATCTTATAAAGATTTTACTGAAAAGGCTGGGGAAAAGGGCAGCGGTATTAATTCAAGAGCAATAGAATCTCTTAATATGATTGGTGCTGCAGCGTTTAATGATAATAAGCGTGTGGGTAATGAAAATGAAAACTTATATGAATACCTTGGTATTCCAAAATTTGATACTGGCAAATTAAGTCCAGCCATTAAAGCACAGATCAATCCACTTGAAGAGTTTCTTGAAGAAGGATGTTTTGTACTGCTTGCCATGGTTAAATCAATTAAAAAAGGCCCTACTTGGTCTCGTATTGAGCTGGTAGATGATACAGGTTCGGTTGGTATTTTTCATGATGTTAATACTAAAATAGAGACTGGGCAGATGTATTTTTTCTTAGTTGGTGACAATCGCATACATAAATATGTTACAATTAATGATGTAGTAGATAAGATTGATGACCCATTTGTACATTGGCTTTATAAAGATAAATTAAAGATTGATAGTGGTAAAAGATTGGTTCTTGATTTTACACATTACAAAACAAAAGCCAATAAAATGATGGCACATATTATCTTGTCTGACTCAGATAAGAATTTAGAAAGAATAATAGCTTTCCCAAAGTTATATGCAAAAGCTCTGGGTAAAATGCAAGCGGGTAAAATTTGTGATCCCGCTATTGCAGAAATGGAAGATGGAACATTATACCTTAAGGAGGTAATTTAATGACTGATGAAACAACAACAGATACAGTAACACCAGATAATAACGTACAAATTAGTGTTGAGCAAATTTGTGCCGCAATACTTAAAACAGTAGGCTCAGTTGAAGTATCACTTGAAGACCTTGTAAATAATTATGGTGGCAAGACAATAGCAATTGATCAAAATCCTGATACAAAAGCTGTTACATTTGCACTTGCAGATTTACCACAACAAACACAAGAAGATGCACAAGAGTCTGCTGAATAGTGTATAATATAAGTATATGGGGCATTCCTACATACTTAAAGGTACGGAAAACGAATATCTTTTGGTTATAAGAGCAGAAGATGAAAAGGCTGTCTATAATATAATAGACTTTTTAGCAACCAGCCGAAAAGAAGAAATATCTAGTGTTGCTATTGAATTAGAGAAGAGTATGCATGATAACGGAAGAGATTCTGGCAAAGCTGGATCCAAAAACAAGGGCAAGAGTACAACTAGCAACAACAGTAGACGTAGAAAAACAAAAGACTCCTAGCATTGGATTAAATATAGCATTGAAAGGTGGCTTTGGTTATGGCCGTCAAATCCTTGTTTGGGGAAATAAATCTGCTGGAAAATCATCTTTTTGCTTGCAGATGATTGCAGATGCTCAAAAAAATGGAAAAACTTGTGCATGGATTGATGCAGAAGCATCTTATTCAGCAGATTGGGCAGCTAAGCTGGGGGTAGATTCAGAAAAATTAATTTATTCTCCTGCTAAAACTATTAATGATATGGTTGACGTTGCTACGCAACTTATGGATGCTGGTGTAGACTTAATTGTGGTAGATTCAATATCTGCCTTACTCCCAGCCATTTATTTTGAAAAAGATAGTTCTGATCTTAAGAAACTTGAAGATACAAAGCAAATTGGTGCAGAAGCAAAGGATATGACTCACGCAGTCAAAATGTTAAACTATGCCAACAAAAACACGCTATTGGTTCTCATTTCACAACAACGTAATCAGTTTGGTAGCATGCATGCATCCCACATCCCAACTGGAGGAATGGCGGTTAAATTCTTTTCTTCTACCGTTATCAAGCTCTGGTCGTCGGAAGCTGAAGCGAATGCTATTAAGTCTGGTATTCAAGTGGGCGATAAAATCATTGAACAAAGAGTCGGAAGACCCGTCAATTGGATTATTGATTACAATAAACTCGGACCGCCAAATCTCTCAGGACAATATGACTTTTACTACCAGGGTAATTCACTTGGCGTAGATTCAATTGGAGAAGTTCTTGATGCTGCAGAAATGATGGGCATTGTTCAAAAAGGCGGAGCTTGGTATACAATTGAGGGTGAGCGTTTTCAAGGTCGTGCCAAGGCCGTAGAGTACCTGCGAATTAATTTAGATATAGTAAAAGATTTACAGGATAAAATTTATGCCAAGTCTTGATGATTTTTTAAACAAAAAAGATAAAGAAATTATAGAAGAGCTAGATATTGTTGATGGAAGCTTTTCTTGTCAAAACTCAGAATGCAATCTCTTAACATATGAAGCATTTTATGATCGTTTTCATAATAAAATAAAATGGACTTGTTCTAATGGTCATGATTGTAGTGTGCAATTATAATGTCAGAGCGTGGAGAGGTAAAGCGTGATGGAGCAAAAGCTCAAAAAAATTCTGGGCGGGGGGATTATCAAAAAGGTGATGCGATCTGGAATGATTTTGTGGTTGATTATAAAGAGTATGCAAAGTCAATATCCATTAATAAGGAAATTTGGGCTAAAATTTGCACAGATACGTTTAAGGTTTCTAGGGATAAATACCCAGTTCTTAAACTTATCCTTGGAGGAGAGGGTCAAAAAACTAGACTCGCTGTTATAGAATGGGCATTGTTTGAGCAAATAGTAGAATGTTGGGAGAAAAATAATGATTGATGAGTCAAATATTGATGAGTTTAATATTTGGTTTGAAAATGGTGTAGCAAATGGTTGGATAACCGATATGTTTTGTGCCACTCATGATGGAATACCTTCTTTAAGCGAAGAAGAAGAAAAAGAATGGGAAGAAGGCGGAGACCCTTGTCAATTTGTAGTTAGGATATTAGAGTGAGTATTGATAAAGATTTAATGCAAGTTTTAGTTGAGAATGAAATTTACATAATGCCAGAAGGATTAGTTTTTAAAGAAGATTATCAAAAATTACAAACACAAGATGTAATTGATATTTGTTACGGAGTAGCACAAAGTAAGTTTGGATACGGTTCAAAAAATTATAATAATCAAAATGTGGTAATTGGAAATTTTGAAAATGGAATTCAAATATTATTTGCAAAAAGTAATACATCTGTATTTATAAATTTATTAAATTTAAGTATACCTTTAAATGCAGGAGAGTTATTGATTGCAAAAACAGATATAGGTTTTAAATTTAATGAAAACAATGTAATTTCAGTAATTTATGGAATTAATTTTCAAGAACAATTTGTAGGTAGTGGTAGTAAATCTTACGAAGTTGTTTGTACTATAAAGGATACATATAAAATTAAAGTCCATGCAAATAATGAAGAAGAAGCAATAAAAATTGCAAATGAAACGCCTATACATTCGTGGAAACATCCAGACATAGAATCTGACCTATTAAAATCAAGAGTTTTGGTACGAATGGCAAGGTGGGGAGATTTGGTTGCAACGGAGATAGGTGTTTAAAATGACAGAAAAAGCAACAATTGATTTAATAAATGATCTTACAGAGTTTAATGATCTTAAAGAATTTATGAATGATAAAGATTTAGATTTTGCACTTGATCTTATTATTAAATTAATTGCAAAACCTGATGTTCCTTCATCTAAAGCACCCGATCTCATAGTAAAAATGCAGGCTTTAAGTGCTAAATTTGCAGTCCTATCTAGGTATTACACCACTTTTGAAAAAGGTGGGGAAAATGCAAAGAAAAAAAATGTATACTATACAGCTGAAGAAGCAATTAATAGATTAGTAGATGCACTTAAATATTCAGCAAGATATGGAGCGTAATGAATATATTTAAATTTTTGTTTCATAAGCATAAAGCAGAAAAACTAGAATGCCCTTTTACCATGATGACATATACAAAGTGTTCTGGTTGTGGCATGCATTTAAAAATGCCATTTAGGACTAACAATGGGTAGAGATCTAATTGCTAATTTAAAATTTCAAAAACCTGCAGAAGATGGTTTTAATGCCATGGAGTTTGCACGTATGTATGAAGAGGCGGTATTAAGTGGAAAAAGACCAAATGAGTTTACGCAAAAGAAAACTTTTAGCCCTAGTTCTATTGGTTACGGTAATGGTAACTGCCCTAGATATTGGTTCATTGCTTTTACTGGTGCTGAATTTGAAAATGAAACCGATTCTATGGGTGTCGTTAATATGGATAATGGCACGTATGTTCATGATCGCATACAGAAAAACATGGCTAAAACTCCAGTTTTCAAAGCAAATGAAACAGAAGTTACCAACGATGATCCTCCAATTAGAGGGTTTGCAGATACTTTTATTGAATGGAATGGAAAAGAAGTAGTTGGCGAAATTAAATCTGCTAAACAGGAGATTTTTGATATTCGTCAAGCTGAAATGCAAGGGCTACCATATCACAAAGTTCAGCTTTTAACATATATGAAAATACGTGGGGCAGAACAAGGATTTTTCTTTTATGAAAATAAAAATGATAATTCATTTTTGATTATTCCAATTAATATGGATGAAAAAAATAAAAAGTTAGTGGATGGTGTATGGGATTGGATGAGAAAAGTATACGCTGCATATGAAGCGGGCACTCTCCCAGAAAGAAAGTTTACAAAATCAACTTGGGCATGTAAAGGATGTCCAGTAAAAAAGACTTGTTGGGAAGACAAAAAAGATCTTGGTGAAGTAGATATAGAAGCACTGGTGCTAGAAAAATGAAAAAAGCAATAGTTTTTACAGTATTTGATAGAGTGCAATATTTAAAAGAAACATTGGATAGTTGGGAACAAGTTCGCAATATAAACAATTATGATATTTATTTTAAAATAGAGCCAAGCGATCATCAACAAGGCATTTTTGATGTCATAGATAATTTTGATAATCATCGTGAATGTATTTCACATAAATTATTAAATAAAAGTATAATTGGAAACGGATTTAATACTTGGGAATCATTTGAATACTTATTCAATAAATATGATTTTGTTATTTTAGCAGAAGATGACATAGTAGTTTCAAAAGATATTGTTGAATATTTTGACTCGACAGAGCCCATGTTTAGAGATGATGATGAAGTTGCAATAATATCTGCAAATACTAAATTGTCAGTAGAAGATCCATCAAAAGTTGTAAGACAACAAGGCTTTAATGGTTTGGTTTGGGGAACATGGAAAAAATATTGGATAAATTATTTTAGAGATAATTGGGACAAAGATTATTCTTCAGATACTGAAAAATGTGGTTGGGATTGGCATTTAAACTTAAGAATTATGCCATCAAATGGTTTAAAAAATATTAATCCGATGGCATCCAGATCAAATCATATAGGAATTAATGGAATACATTGCGATGAAAAAATTTTTGATGAAACAAAATCTCCATTGTTTAAAAATGATAATGTTTGGTATTTTATTGAAGAAACAGTTGTGGAAAATATATGATATGTGCATATAGTAATTGTGAAAATAAATTTGAGCCTAAAACACATAATCAAAAATATTGTTCAGATGAGTGTTGCAGAATAGCAACAAATGAAAAATTAAAAGAAGCTTATTATGACAAAAAAGCTCGTCTTGCAGGTAAAAAAAGAGTTTGTAAGTCTAAAGGGTGTAATGCTATTTTAAGCAGGTATAATGATACAAATACATGTGAAAAATGTAAGAGTAGTCAAAAAACAAAAGAAAAAAAAGATTTGTTAGAAATGATAAAAGATGTCTCTAGCTAAATTGGTTGATTTAAGGGGTTCTCGTGTACTTGGCATTGATGCAAGTACAAATAGCTTTGCATTTTGTTTAATGGATGGCAAAAAAGCTGTACGTTGGGGAGAAATAAATTTTGAAGGAAACGATGTTTATCAAAGAATACTTGATGCAAAACGTAAAATTAAATCTTTTAAAAATGAATTAAATTTTGATTTTGTTGTAATAGAGGCAGCGATTTCTGTAAAATCAGTGCATACAGGAATTAAGATGGCATATGTATTTGGTGCTATAATGGGAGAGTTGCTTACTGATGGAGTTGAAGTAGTTGAAGTTCATCCGATTACTTGGCAATCGTATATAGGTAATAAGAATTTTACAAAAAATGAAAAGCAGGCGGTGAGGGATGAATTTCCAGAAAAATCAGATAACTGGTATAAAGGAAAAATCCGAGAAATTAGAAAACAAAGAACATTGGATTTTGCTAGAACGCTTGGCATTGAAGTTCAAAGTGATAATGTCTCTGATGCTGCGGGGATAGCATGGTATGCGGTAAATGAAATTGTGTAAGGAGGTATAATGGCTAAAAGTACAAAGCTTTGGGAAAACAAAGACTGGGTAGTTAAAAGATATGTTACAGAAAAGAAAAGCGTTCTTGACATGGCTATGGAAGCTAAATGCTCTCATATGACAATTCAGCGGGCCCTAGAAAGATTTGAATTAATTAAGAAACCTAGAAAGTGGACTAAATAATGTTAAAACCAGTATATGAAGATTCAAAGAGCTTTAAGTGTGATGATCTTTATTTGCATTCAACAACCGCCCCATCTGGGCGTAGAATTTGGGATGCATGCCACGAAATAGCACAACTTCTTATAGAAAAAAATATATCATATGGTGATTCGGCCCTGTCTCCAAATAGAATATTTGCTCAATCTGATAATGTTGAGCAACTAAAGGTTAGAATTGACGATAAACTAAATCGTGTTAAAAATAATCAAGGCTTTGCTGGAGATAATGATATTGATGATTTGATTGGTTATTTAATCTTACTTAAAATTGCTGTTGACAAAAGTAGTAATAATGGAGTATAATTAAATATGCCAACATATGTATATAGATGCGTAGACGATGAAGATCATGCAATTCTTGAAGTTACCCGCTCAATTACAGATGAAGAGGGTTCTTACAAATGTGAAGAATGTGAATCAATAATGGTAAGATATTACACACCTTTTGGGATTCAATTTAAGGGATCAGGATTTTATAAAACAGACAATGGATAATGAATTAGAGTTATCAGGAAAATTTGACCAAATGAATTTGGTTGTAGAAGAATACTTAAAGGGAAATGGCCCAGCAGCTATTGCTAGAAATTTAAGTTTAACACGTGTGCAAGTTGACAACTATATTGATGCCTGGAAAGGTTTTATTCACGATAATAATATAATAAAAGATCGTGCTAAAGAAGCTTTAATGGGTGCAGATGAACACTACAATATGTTAATTAAAGAAGCATGGAATACAGTAAATCAAGCAGACCAACAAGATGCACTTAATGTAAAGGCACAAACTTTAAAACTTATTGCTGATATTGAAGCAAAAAGAATTGATATGTTAAGCAAAGCTGGTGTCCTTGAAAATAATTCAATGGCTGATCAAATACTAGAATCTGAAAGAAAACAAGACATTTTAGTGGGTATTTTAAAAGAAGTAACTGCTGGTTGCGATAAGTGTAAATGGGAAGTTTCAAAAAGATTGTCTCAAGTGACTGGTCAAGTTGAGGCTGTTCAAATAGATGGCTGATTTTACAGATTTTCTTGATGCTTTAGAAGGAGATGAGTTTTCAGAAAGACCAGCTCCTTTAGAAGAATTTGTGACCAGCAAAGACTACCTTGGTTTGCCACCTTTATCAGAATATCAATACACGATGATACGTGCCTCTACTCAAATTTATAAAAGAGAAACCCTACATAACTTGTATGGTTTTGATGAAGGTGAAAAAATTTGGAAGCAAACCTGTAATGAAGTTATCTTACAGCTTGGAAAAGGTTCTGGCAAAGACTACACATCAACTATTGCTTGTGCATATATAGTGCATTTATTATTATGTTTGTCTGATCCAGCCGTATATTATGGTAAGCCACCAGGTGACGCCATTGATATTATTAACATTGCTATTAACGCTGTTCAAGCAAACCGAGTATTTTTTAAAGGCTTTAATCAACGTATCGAAAAATCACCTTGGTTTCAAGGCAAATATATATCAAAAGCAAACAGCATTGAATTTGATCACGAGATAACAGTTCACTCTGGACACTCTCAAAGAGAGTCTTGGGAAGGATATAACGTTCTTGTTGTTATTCTTGATGAAATTTCAGGTTTTGATCTTGAATCAACAAGCGGTAATGAACAGGCAAAAACTGCTTCGGCTATTTATAAAATGTATCGTGCATCAGTCAATTCTCGTTTTCCAGACTTTGGAAAGCTTGTTTTGCTTTCATTCCCACGTTTTAAGATGGACTATATACAGCAAAGATATGAAGAAGTTGTAGCTGAAAAAGAAGTTGTGATTAGAAATCATTCATTTAAAGTAGATCCAGATCTTCCAGATGGAACAGTTGGAAATGAATTTGATCTTGAGTGGGAAGAAGACCACATAATATCTTATAAAGTACCTAGGGTATATGCCCTTAGAAGACCAACTTGGGATATTAATCCAACAAGAAAAATTGAAGATTTTACAATTGATTTTTATACTGATCCAATTGATGCATTGTCACGTTTTGCATGTATGCCCCCAGATGCGGTAGATGCTTTTTTTAGATCAAGGCCATTAATTGAAAAAGCATTTTCAAACCCAAGATTGGGTGTGGATAAAGATGGAAGATTTGATGATTACTTTAACCCTAGGGAAGATACTCAATATTTTATACATGTAGATTTAGCACAAAAACATGACCATTGTGCCGTAGCTTTATCTCACGTAGATGGCTGGGTAACTATGAAAATTGGTGACAATTATAAAGAAGCAGCACCAAAAATTATTGTAGATGCCGTAAGGTATTGGACGCCAACAAAAGAAAAATCTGTTAATTTTGAAGAAGTAAAAGACTATATAATTAGTCTTAAAGAACGTGGGTTTAATCTTAAAATGGTAACATTTGACCGATGGAACTCTCATGATTTAATGATGCAATTAAAAGCTTATGGGATAAATACCGAGCTTCTTTCTGTTGCTAAAAAGCATTATGAAGACATGTCTTTATGCATAACTGAAGAAAGAGTGTATGGGCCAAACATACAATTATTGATTGATGAGCTTCTTCAGCTAAGAATCATAAAGGATAAGGTAGACCACCCTAGAAAAGGCTCTAAAGACCTTTCTGATGCCGTTTGCGGGGCAATATACAATGCTACCGCACTGACACCTAGGGATTTAAATCAAGAAGTTCAACTTTATACATATGGAACAGTTTTTCAATCAGAAATGGAAAAGTTGCGTGAAGAATCAGATGCAAGGCTTAAGTCTAATAAAACTATTAGATTACCAGATAAACCACAAATGCCAGATAATTTGCGGGAATTCATGGGAATAGATGAAGATCCAGATGATGCAGAATTTGCTATTGACAGCATGAGAATACTCTGATAGAATACACACATGATAGCAAACGGAACACTTAAAACAATTGAAGATGATGCAGATATTTATGTATCCTTAACACAACTTTGTGATTATTTTACACAAGCAAGTATTCAGATGAAAAGAGAAGCAGAAACAGTTGATAAAAATTCAAAAAATTATGTCCAAGGTATGGTTGATTTAATGTTTAGCATTACACAAGAAATGTTAGAATTTGGAAAATTTGAAGCACAACGCAGAATGATTGAGGGGCCAGAAGATTTATTAAGAATGATTGACAAAAACCCATTTGGTATTGTAGAATAATCAAATGATGGGGTGTAGCTCAGCTGGCAGAGCGTTCGACTGTTAATCGGAATGTCGTAGGTTCGAGCCCTACCACCCCAGCAAATTATTAACTAACTAGTAGAAAGAGTATAATTGTGAATACAATGATAGAAGAAGCAGCAGATGTAATTAAAAAAGAATATATTCTAAAGGTTATAGATCGCTGTGATTCTTGCGGTTCACAGGCCCTGGTACTCGTTAAAGGTTTTAGCGGGGAGCTAATGTTTTGTGGGCATCATTATGCTAAGCATGAAGAAGCTCTTGAAAAATTTGCATATGAAACAATTGATGAAAGAGACAAAATTATTCAAAATAAGCTTATAGGATCCTCAAACTAAAGTTTGGGGGTATAGCTTAATCTGGTTAAAGCATTTGTCTTATACGCAAACGAGTCTTGGTTCAAATCCAAGTGCCCCTACGGAGCAGTAGCTTAGTTGGTCAAAGCCCCGAACTCATAATTCGGTAATCGTCAGTTCAAGTCTGACCTGCTCCACCAGAAAGGTTTATATGTTAAAGTATTGGTTCTTTAAAATTTTTAAAAGAAAAAGAAAGAAAGTAAAATCAGATTATGTCTATTAAAAATAATTTGTTTAAAGATTTAATAAAATCTGATATTTCAGAATCATTTTTTTATGAAAATAAAATTATGAAAAACTATGGAGATATTGATAGTTTTTTTTCTAATTTTGAAAATACAATTCAATTAAAAACAAAAGATTCTTCAGCAATTGTTTGGCAAGAAAATGATGAATTTTGGAAAAAAATAAAACAAAATAATGGTTTTGATAAATTTGGAACGCCTGGAAAATTTGGCGATTTAGTTATTAACGATATGATATCGGACAATATGTCTGAATATAAATATAATTCATATGGATATCGTTCTCAAGAATTTATAAAAAATCCAGATATTTTAATTTCTGGATGTTCATTTACCTTTGGAATGGGTTGTCCAGAAAAACTTTCATGGCCAGTGCTTTTGTCAAAAGATTTAAATTTAAATATGGTTAACATTGGATATCCAGGTGCATCTGTTCAAAAAATAGTCCTAGATATATTTAGATATTGCACAGAGTTTGGCAACCCTAAAAAAATAGTATGTCTTTTTCCAGATTTTTATAGGATATTGTTTGCAAAAAATAAAAAAACAATGATTGATTCTCATGATTTTAAAGCTTTAAAAAATAAATCAGAAGGTTCAGTGGAATTTGCAAGAGATATTCAGTCAAATGTAAAAGGACTTAACTACAAGCTAGATAAGTATATAAAAACTCCAGTCATCATAGAAGATTTGATCCCACCTGAGCTTACGTACATGCTTGCAATTCACAATATAATTATGCTTGAGCAATATTGTTTTGCCAATGGTATTGATTTATATTATTCTTCGTGGTCTCCAGAATCAGAAATTGCAATGGATTCAATAAAAAACAATACTAATTCTTTAAAAAACTATTATAGTTATTTTAAAAATTCTACAAATAAAATAAAAAAAATATTTAATTTTGATGATGAAATGTCATATACTTGTATTTTTGGAATACAAACAAATTCAAAAGATTTTTTTAATAATGAAGAAAATTTTAAAGATTTTTGCCATAAAGATTTACTTAAGCAAAATGAAGATATTTTTTATCGTGGAACAGATAGATATTTTCTTTCTTCAGCTACAGGAGAATTTGAATCTCATCCAGGAACACACTACCATGCACACGTTGCAGAACATTTTAAGGAGTTAATTTTAAATGAACATATTGGGGTTTAATGAAACATCTCATGATGCTGCTATGGCATTGATTGATGATAAAAAAATATTGTTTGCTGGGCATGCTGAAAGATATAGTAAGAAAAAAAATGATTGGTACAACAATAATGAGGTATACCGTGATTTACTTAAGTATGGTATTCCAGATAAGGCTGCCTACTATGAAAAATCCCGCTTAAAAAGATTAAGAATTAAGTTACGTGGCGGGGCGGCTGATTGGAAGCCTGCTGACAAAGGAATAAAAGCAAAAGAGTTTAAGCACCACTATTCTCATGCAGCAGCAGGATATTACACAAGTCCATTTGACGACGCTGTTATTGTTGTCCTAGATGCAATTGGTGAATTTAACACATCAACAATTTGGACTGGAGTCGGTGAAAAAATATCCTTAGTAGAAAAAAGAAATTATCCATTAAGCTTTGGATTGTTTTATTCAGCATTTACACAATTAATTGGTCTTATGCCTAATCAAGAAGAATATATTATGATGGGTATGGCTGCATATGGAAATCCAAATAAATATTTTAAAAAAGTTAATGAGTATTTTCCAAATATAAATAAGCAAAAATATAATTTTCATAAAGGTATAACTGATTGGGGTCACGTTCCAAACGAAATAAACAAATTTCATATTGCAGCCGCAGCACAACTTGTATACGAAAGAAGACTATATGAATTTATGCAATACGCCAGAAAGAAGACTGGAAAAACAAAACTTGTATTTATGGGCGGATGTGCATTAAATTGTTCTGCAAATACAATTTTATGGGATTTGTTTGATGATATTTGGATAATGCCAAATCCAGGAGACGCTGGTTCTAGCTTAGGGGCATCTTTAGCATTACGTGGATCCCATATAAAATGGGAAGGTCCCTATCTTGGGTATGATTTAGGAAATGAATATCCAGTTGAAAAAATTTTAGACGAATTAGTTAGTAAAGGCATAGCACCAGTAGCAGCGGGTCGTGCAGAATTTGGCCCCAGAGCGTTTGGTAATAGAAGTATATTAGCTGATCCAACACATATTGATGTAAAGGACAGAGTTAATAAAATTAAACAAAGAGAACTGTTTAGACCATTTGCCCCAGTTGTTATGGAAGAACATGCAAATGAATGGTTTGACATGCCCAAGGGCAAGCCAACGCCATATATGCAATATGCAGTAAAATGTTTAAAGCCAGATTTAATTCCAGCAGTTGTACATAAAGATGGCACCTCTAGAGTTCAAACAGTTAATAAAGATCAACACCCTGGACTTTATGCTGTATTATCTGAATGGCATAAATTAACTGGAGTTCCAGTTCTTTTAAATACTAGTTTAAATATAAAAGGTCAACCATTGCTAAATGATTGGAAAGATATTGATGAATGGAATGCTATCTACAACTCTGCTATAATTGTATAGAGATTAAGGATAACAATGGACCACGAATATTTATTTAAAACATTTCCAGATAAACCAGAATATAGACTTTGGATGTCGGATCAAGTAGAACCTCTTGTTGATAGCGGATTTCCATATCCACCATGGTTTACACCAGGTTCAGATGAGTATACGACAACATACAAACTTAATAATCTAGGTCTTAGATGCGATGATATTACAGAAAAAACTCCAGAAAACCATATTGTATTTGCAGGATGTGAAATCACGGTGCCACAAGGGGTAGATCAAGAAAAAGGTTGGGCCAGTATTGTTTATAACACTCTTGTCCCAAATGGAAAAGATTTTAGAAACTTAGCATACACTGGTGCAGCACCAGAAAGAATAATTTCTAATTTATTTAAATATTTTAAAAATTATGGAAATCCCGATCAAATTTTTCTTTTAATGCCAGAATTAATTAGAAAAGTTGGCGTCTGGTTAGTTGATGAAAAAATAAAAAATGATTTTATTTTTAAGCCAAAAATTTATAGACAATACAAAAATACTTTAGAGGGTAGAGATAAAGAAGTAGAGCATAATTTAATGGCTGAACCAAAAGATTACCCACTAGAATTATTGGCATATAATTATTTAAATCAAATTAGATATCTAGAAGAGTATTGTTATAGCAATAAAATAAAATTAATTTGGTCGAGCTGGGACAAATCTACAAATGATTTTTTAAATGCTTATCCACATAGATATTTTTTTAATATAGATTTACCAGAAAATGATAATGATATTTGGAGTGGCGAAGCTCAAGAATTATTTGCAAAATCTTTTTTGAAAAGATAAAATGTCAATATTTATATCTATAGCTTCATACGAAGATCCAGATTTAGTAGAAACTATTAAATCCGCAATAGATAATGCAAAAAATCCAAAAGATTTAGTTTTTGGAATATGTTTACAATATAATAATGAGCCAAATCTTTCATTTTTAAATAAAAAACAAAAAAGGATTTTATCTTTTGATTCAGAAACAAGACCTGGTTTAGTAAAAGTAAGATATCTTTTAAAAGAAATGATGTTTGAGGAAGATTATTTTTTTCAAATAGATTCTCATACTAGATTTGAAAAAAATTGGGATGAAACTTTAATTAATTTGTTAAATGAATTAAAAAAAATTAATCCAAATGGAATAATATGTGCTGCACCCAGCCAAGAAAATTATGAAGACAGATCTTGTGATGTAAAATGGTTAATTGCAAATGAATTTCCACTAACCTTTAACCATGAAGTATTTTATGGTAAAGCAAATAAAAATAAATTTTTTAAAACACAAAGATTTTCTGGTGGTGGAACATTTATGGATTCAAAAGTTGCAAAAAATATTTCTTACGATAAAATTTCTTATGCAATGCATGAGGTTGCATATTTAAGTTTTGTTTTAATAATGATGGGTTATGATTTGTACGACATCTATCATTGTCCATTTATACATGATAATAGAAATTACAATCAAATAGTATATGGTGATCAAAAAATTAATGATAAAAAATATAATAGTGTTTATTATCAAGAAAAAGATAATGATTTATATCATGAATTTGCAAAAGCTTGGCTTTATAATGAAAAAAGTTTGTTAAAAATTCAAAATGCAAAAAGAAATATTAAGGATTTTTGGAAAGAAATAGGCTTAGAAAATAGTTTTTACAAAGTTAAAGAAAAATATGATAAAATAAGCATAGAAAAAGGTGAAAAAAATGAATGAAGAAAAAATTGCAAATTTTAACCCTAAAAATGAAATTGACTTTTCATCGTTTCAGGCTGAATGGGATAAAATTGGTAAATCTAAAAATAATTTAATTTTAATGAACAATTTTGTTGAAAAAGAAGATCTTGATTATATGTATTCATATGTTGAAAGATATAAAGATGATGATAATTTTAGAGGGGGAAACGATAAAAGAGATTTTCATGTTAAGGAAGAAGACCCCCATGCCTATGATTTATTAAAAAAATATCAAAGCAAAATATATGATGAGGTTGTAAAATATTTTACAGATACTCTTGGAGTAAAAGTTAAAAAAGTTCCACAAAATAGTTTGCACTTTGTTAAATGGCCTCCAGGTATGCAGTCTGGCTTACATGCAGATTGTGAAAGACCAGATGGAACTCCTGCTTTTCATGCATCATACTATAGGCTAAATATATCAGCTTTAATATATTTAAATGATAACTATGAGGGCGGGGAAATAATTTTTCCAGAGTACGACTTTTATTTAAAGCCAAGCCCTGGAGACTTAGTTATATTTCCAAGTAACCATAGGCATTTAATTACAGAGGTAAAAGGAAATAATAATAGATATACAATGCCGATTTGGTATACATTTGATCTTCCAGATATCTATACTGAAAATGGAGAGTACGATGCAGAGGACTCTGTTATTTTATGGAGAAAAGATGGCGAAAAATATACAAGATCTGAAACATTGTAGTGTATAATAAAAGTAGATTGCACACGGCACACCTTGGGATGTTATAGTTACATATGATGTACACCCGATGTAAGAGTTGTGGTGAGACAGGGCAGCCATTAGTGCTGGAATCCGTGTGCAGTCCTAGGCCTTGTTAGCTCAGTGGTAGAGCATCCGCCTTGTAAGCGGAAGGTCTTCAGTTCAATCCTGAAACGGGGCTCAAAATGGAAAAAGATTTAATTAAAGAACAATATAAGAATAAAATTAAAATAATACCTGATGCAATTAATACAAAAGATGCAAAAGAAATTACTGATTTTATAGATAAATATCAATCTGATGAAACAAAATTTAGAGGAAACATTGGTTATGCTCATAAAAAAGGCATGGGATATAGGGCTGTTTTTCCAGACAACAAAGCTCCAAATTTATTTAAAGAAATAGAAAGTGTTTTAACAAAATACTCAAATTTTTTTATTGAACAATGTAAAAGTTTTTATAAAAATAAAAAAATATATTTTTATGGATATTCAATTACTAGATTGGAACCTGGGATACAGCTTAGGCTTCATCAAGACATACATGAAAGCGTACATGGAGAGCCAAATAAATTGGCTTATAGTGCATCTTTATATTTAAACGATGGTTATGATGGTGGAAATATTGTATTTTTAAATGATTTTAAATCAGATGTAGATTTTCCATTATATGAAGAGGTTTTAAATGGTTTTATGCATCATCAAAAAAAACATGAAATGGTTTTATTTCAAGCAGATCTTTGGCATGCAACAGATTTACTTAAAGGTGGCACCAGAGATGCCTTAATTTTTTGGGCAACTACCAATAAAGAGCACGAATTTAAGGGTTTTGACTCAGATTTTGTTTGGAATCCACTGTAAAGTAATTTTTTAAAATTTTTAATTTTCTGATATAATTTTGGTATGACGACTAATAAATGTATGACTTGCGGATGCGACGACCTAGGAAATGATCATCACTATATTTCTGATGTTGAAAAATGTTCTTACTGCATTGATAAAGGCCAAGGCCCCTGCTGGGACGGCTATGAGTACGCTGGTACAAAAGAACAAGATGGAAAAACAGTGCCAAATTGTATTCCTGTAAAAAAAGAATCAGCAGGTGCGGGAAGAATTTCTGGTGGTGTTGGCTGGTCAATAGAGTTTGGCACAGCAGATTGTCAAAATGGATGGTCTGTATTAAAGGGCGGGACTGGACAATCAATTGGTTGTTATTTAACTAAAGAAGAAGCACAAAAAGCTTTGGAAGCATTAGCAGTTACAGAACCAATAGTTGAAAAAACATTGCCAGAGCAAGAAGGAATTGGTTCATTTAATTTTTGGAATGGATCTTTTGCACCAGTTATGGGATCGCAAATGCAAGATATGAGATACAACTCAACATACAATAGCCCACCACAGAAAGATGGAGAGCCATCGGCGGGGTACGGAAACCGATCAGATAAAAGCGGAAGATCTAACTCTTAATAATATGTTAAATAAATTATTTACGTATACTAAAAGATATCCAGCTAGGTTGACTGGTTATACTTCTGCTATAATAATATGGCTGCACAAATATTTACCAGCAAAGGCTACTGATTTAATTGTTCCATCAATTATGTTTATAATTGGGTTTGCAGAGTGGAGCCAATCAGTTGAAGATAAAAAAACAATAAAAGCTTTATATACAGAAAATGATCCAAATACGCCAGATGAAAAATTGATAAGGAATTTATAATGGAAGAAAAAGATTTAATTGATGCTTTAAAAACTTTAAAGTCAATGGTTGTAAAAATGTATGTTCAATCACACGGGTACCACTGGAATGTTGAGGGATCAAATTTTCCACAATATCATAAGTTTTTATTAAAAATTTACTCAGATGTTTATGAGTCTATTGACCCAATTGCAGAAAATATCCGCAAACTAGGTGCGAAAGCACCATTTGGTTTAAAGTCATGGCTTGAAGGAAGTGCTTTAGAGATAAATGATTCAGAAGATCTTGATGCACGTACTATGTTGCAAGAATTAGTTCAAACAAATACGGTTGTTCTTGCTATGCTAAGAAGGACTTATGATATATCTAATGAATTAGATGAACAGGGGATCTGTAATTTCATTGCTGGAAGAATTGAGCAACATAAGTTTTGGCAATGGCAGTTGACATCAACGCTAAAGTAGTAGTATAATACATTTACAACTTAACACAGGTCCTAGAAATGGGGCCTGTTTTATTTGGCCTCTTAGCTCAGTGGATAGAGTCACAGGTTTCTACCCTGTTGGTCGTAGGTTCAAATCCTACAGAGGTCACGCCCCAGTAATCCAGCGGTAGAGATAGTGGACTTAAAATCCATACAGCGACAGTTCGAATCTGTCTTGGGGTACGCTTCTATAGCTCAGTTGGTAGAGCAGCAGACTTTTAATCTGCGGGTCGTAGGTTCGAGCCCTACTGGAGGCACTAAGGCCCTATCGTCTATTGGTTAGGATTGCAGGCTTTCATCTTGCAGAACAGGGTTCAATTCCCTGTAGGGCTACTATTGACATATGTCAGTGCAACATGATAAAATAAAGCATAACTACTAACAGAGGAAAACATGAAAAAATTATTAATTACTTTTGGCTCTATTCAAATGATGATTTATTTAATTTTAATGGGAGCTCAAGCAATTCCAGCACATGCTGCATCAACAGGCTCAAACATTGTAATTATTGACACGGGCTACGACCCAGCGGTTGCCTCTTTTAAAGATAAAGTAATTTATGAAAGATGTGTTAATTGGCTTGAAGCAACTTGTCCAAATGGAAAATTATCAATGGATGGTCCAGGTTCCGCACAATTAAATGTAAAGCAACTTGGGACTGGGACTGCAATGCATGGAACAGAAATGATGCTTAATTCAATTGCTACAAATTCAAATACTAAATTTGTTTTTATTCGTGCTTTTTCTATTAATAAAGCAGTAATTGCACCACTTGATACAGATATCGTAAATATTTTAAATTGGATTTATGCAAATAAAGATACATATAATATTGGTGCTGTTACTATGAGTTATGGACGACCTGTTACTTCAACAACCTGTCCCAATTCAACAACACTGACAAATGCTGTTAATCAACTTAAATCTGCTAATATTCCAGTAATTGCTGCAGCAGGAAATAATTATGATTATTCACATATTGATTTTCCATCTTGTAATACAGGTGTTATTTCAGTTGGATCATCTGTAAATGGAATTCATCAACTTTACAGCAACTACTCTTCATCTATTAGTTTTGATGCTTTGGGTCAAATTGGATCAACAAATGGAACATCAACCGCAACACAAGTATTTGGTGCGGGATGGGTAGCAATTCATCAAGCAAAACCATCACTATCTTATTCTCAAATATATTCGTTAATACAGCAAACAGCATCTATTTCTACAAATCAATATATTAAGTCAGTGCCTACCTTAAATATTGCAGCAGCTTTAAAGTAGAGTATAATTAATATATGGAAGATGCAAATTTTAGCGATTTCTTTGAAGAAGGAATGGAAGAAGAAACAGAAAAAATTATAGAATACTTGGTATCTCAAGGTGCTGCAGAATGGGATGGTATGGATCAATATGGAGAAAGAATGTTTAAGTTTAACATGCCAGTTCTTCAGGAAATAATGCCAGAGTTATATAAAGAAATAATGGAAGACATTGATAGCACAATGTTAGACCTTTTTGAAAAAGGGCTTGTAGACATTGAATATGATGAAAATTTACAAGCAATGTTTAAAGTTAGTGAAAAAGCAAAAGAAATGTTATCTGAAATGGGAATTGATTATTTAATTGATGGGGAGTAATTTTGTCAAAAATAATAAAGCCTAGGATGGATTGGGAAAATTATCATCCATTAGCAAATAATGAAATTGAAGACTCATATACAATTAATGAAAATCAATTAAAAAATGCAAAAATTTTTTCAGATAGATATAAATATATAGATTCTTTACCAAAAAATTTAAAATATTTAGAAATTGGTGTTGCTTGGGGCGGATATTCAGAAATTTTTGTTGAAAAAAATAACCCGTCATTGATACATCTTTTAGACACATATAATCAATATCACATGTGTTGGGGCCAAAGATATAACGGTGTTTGTTCTTGTAATCAGCCACATGGCAATTACACCCCTGAAAATCACCAATCTTATATTGATGATCTTTTTTCTAAATACAGCAATGTATTGACAATTAAAGGTGATAGCAGACAAATTTTACCAAGTTTGACATACAAATATGACTATATTTACATAGATTCAAATAATGATAGAGAAGTTGTAACACCAACCCTATTTATGGCATCAAGACTTGTTGAAGATGGTGGTGTAATCGGGCTAAATGACTACCTTATCTGGGACGGGGTTATAGAAGAGTCTAGGTACGGCGTAGTTCAAGCAGTTCATGAATTTCTAAGCAAGAATCAAAGCTGGCATGTTGATGCAATTGCCCTACATCCTCAAGGCTTTTATGATATTTATATAAAGAAGGGTATAATGAACGTACAAGGTGGTGATTAAAATATGGACAACAATCAGCAAGTAGCAGGAGCAGGCGTAGAACAGCCAGCATCATCCCCTGCAGTAACAGAACAAGCAGGACCTCAAGCAGGAACAAATTCTGCACCAGTAACAAACTTAGGCGTTAATAATCCAGGAAAGGCAACTACTGCTGGACCATTCACAGGAAAAGATGTTTCAATGACAACACCTCAATATGCAGGTGGACCAATTGCAACAACAGAGCCAGGATCACACGCATAATGAATACAGAAAAATTTTTAGAAGAAGTTAAAGAAGCTTTTATTAAAGCTATTGGAACTTCATCTTCAATTAATGAAGAACGTGACGAGCGTAGCGTTGAAAACTACGTAAGAACAGGAGGTAATACAATGGAAAATACAACAGAACCAGATCCAAAGGGTGATATTGCAGTAACAAAATCATTCCCAACACCAAACGCTGGAGACCTTGTCAATCAGACAACACGTCCAGAAGGTGATGTATCAGTTTCAGATGCACCAAATAATCCAGGAGTTGTTCCAAATAACGACACATTCCCTGGCGAAGGCTCAGCAATTGCACCAACATCTGCAGAGATGGCAGTTGCAGAAAAAGTTACAATTACAAAGTCTATGACTTGTCCAGATTGTGGCGGATCAGTTGTTCATGAATGCATGAGCAAGGCAGATGAACCAAAAGATGCTGATGAGCTTACAAAAGCTGATGAGGTTAAGGAAACACCTGCTGAAGAAGCTAAGGAAACACCTGCCGAAGAAGCTAAGGAAAAAGAAGAAGGTACAGAAAAGCCAATGAAGAAGTCCTTATGGGGCGGAGCATTTGCACCTGTTAAGTAATTAAATATATACGTATATATTCACATAAGGACGGGAGACCGTTCTTATGTGTTTTTAGAAAGGTAAAATAATGAATTTTGAAGATGTTTTAAATAATGAAGAATTTTTACATGCTTATCACAATAAATATCCAAAAATTTTTAGAAATGTTAATTTTCCTAGATTTACTTGGGATCAATGTTTTGCAATTTTAGATGAAGATATAAAAAAAGAAAAACCTCATGGTCAAAAATATTTAGTAAATGGTTGGAGAAGCTATAATGCAGTAAGAATTCCAGAAATTCAATCTATTATTGATATTTTAAGTAAAAAGTTTAATAAATTTACAAATCCAGATGGAACAATAGCAGATCTAGCAATGATTTACGGAAGCTGGGCAACAAATGTAGGGTCTTCTGGGCCAATACATCAGGATCCAGAAAATGTAATTTTTATGCAAGTTGGGGGAAGATCTGTTTGGACGGTATATAATTCAGATGATTCAATTTTATTGTCAGAAGAACTAAATGAAAACGACATTATTTATTGCCCTGGAAATACTAAACATGTTGTTGCATCTTTAACTCCACGCTATTCTTTATCTATGGGTTTTGGGGAAATAATAAATTGAGAGTTTTAGTATTTGGATCAAAAGAATATGATGATTACAACGAATTTATGAGACAGATTACTGTTTTAATTGATGATCGCAAACATTTTTATCCCGAAGATAAAGAATATTTATTTATTCATAAAGGGCAAAAAGGTGCTGAAAATATGGTAACGGAATATATTGGTAAAGTAGAAAAACTAATTCGTCAAAACGGATATAAGATTAAAGAAGAAATAGTTAGAGATAAATCTTCTTTTTCAGATGTAACAATGGTAGAGTCTTTGCCAGATTTTGCGTTAGTTTTTGGAGAATCATCAAGAAATACTTCTTGTTTAGACCTTTTAAGATCTTTTGGTGTACCTTACAGGCACATAAAATAAGCTTGACACAAGCTTGTTACAATGATACAATATAATATTACTACTAACAAAGGAAATAAATGACAAATATTAAACCGCTAGGCAGTTTAATTTTAATTAAAGCAGAAGAAGAAAAAGATAAGACTACTAAATCTGGTCTTGTTATTGCTGCTACAGTAATTGATTCATCATTAAAGCGTGGCACAGTAGTAGCAACTGGTCCAGGTGATTATCATAGCAATGGTGATTTACATACAATTCCTCTTAATGCTGGAGACATAGTTATTTATTCTCCTAATCATGCAACAGAAATTGAAGATGAGAGTGGAGAAAAGCTTCACTTTATTAACTGGAGACAACTTTTTGGAATGGAAAAAGCAAATGCCTAAAATTACACTATCTTATGATCAAGCACACAATTTTGTAGAAAAAAATAAATCAAAGGGTTTTTATTGGGACGGATGGTCAATTGTAAAATTCTCACCACACAGTGCTGCTTATACAGATAAAAATGGTATTTTTAAAAATAATAAATGGGGCTTTGCAAATGTATACCCAGTAAATTCAAATGGTTGCTGGGAGTTAAATGATAAGTATGCCAAACTTACTTAATCAAATAGGAATTGATGAACAAGACTTAAAGTGGTATCATCTTGCTGCATGCAAAAATATGTCAATTAATTGGTTTTATGATGATTACGAAAATGACAAAGAGGTTGCAAAACAAAGTGATCAAGTTTGCTTGCATTGCCCAGTAATTAAAATGTGTCATGCAGAGGGCGTTGCAAATAAAGAAAAAGGTGTTTGGGGGGGAGTTTATATGGATCTTGGAAGACCAGATAAACAACATAACTCTCACAAAGATCCAGAAATTTGGAAGAAATTAAAAAAACTTCATGGAAAAAATACAGTACACGGTTGAAATGGCTAAGAAAATACGGGGATTAAAACCACCTGTAAAAAATCTTATCCTAGATATTAGAGCAAGACCTAATTACCTTGCCCTAACTGTGTATGAGAGTAACATTATGGAATATAATGAATCTCAAAGAATGCAAATAATGGAATATTTATTGCTTGTTAGAAATTTAATTCAATCTTACGAAACGCCATGTGAAATAGAAGGGATGAAATATACTGATGAGCAAGCAAGATCCAGACGAAGAAATGCATGAGGAAACAATTACTTATGTATACATACCAGATGATGGGGTATACGGCACTGTAATTTCTCATGGTGCATGGGCATCTTTAATCCAATATTATGAAGATGGAATAGAATATAAAGTAGAAATGACCAATGATGAATTTATCATTGTTGATGAAATAGGCATAGGCTATGAAACAGGAGAAAGTAATTAATGGTTTGTTATTCTTGCGGTAAACAAAAAAATGAACTTCACCCACAAAAATCAAATATCTTAAAAGGGGTTCAGCTTTTTATGTGTCAGATGTGCATAGACTTAAAGCATGAACCACGATGGGTGATTATTTTGGCTGGACGACAAAAGGGACCAGAGTTTGTAAGAGAGTATATAATTAAACGACTATACACTGGAAAAACTATTACGGGAGAAGAATTAATTGCTTAAAATTACCAACGATATTAACGAATTTAAAGAAGAAGATAGTTGTGTAGTTTATTTTACTGCAGAATGGTGCGGACCTTGTAAAGCTTTAAAACCACAATATGGTCGTGCAGCAGTAATGGATCCTGAAACTAACTATTATATGCTTGATGTTGACAAAATAGAGCCAAATGCTGTAAAATATTATGGTATCCAAGGCATACCTCAAGTTTTTGTAATGCAAAAGGGTGAAGTAAAACAAACAATCAAATCAAGAACAGCCGAAGCAATATTAAAGGAGCTTGAAAAATGACAACAATTGTTGCAATTGTAAAAAATGGCAA
>Ga0208875_1000165_pt1 | contig 28700 bp, 35 predicted proteins | sample CryBogCBH25Aug08_FD_184612 | JGI IMG/M metagenome (GOLD analysis project Ga0208875, IMG submission 184612) | Freshwater microbial communities from Crystal Bog, Wisconsin, USA - CBH25Aug08 (SPAdes) (version 2) | ecosystem: Environmental > Aquatic > Freshwater > Lake | place: Crystal Bog...
TCGAGCGTGTCCTGAATCTGCTCTAAAGCGGCCCGCCCATCGGCGGTGTCGCTCTTACCCTTGAGTTGCCCCTCGGAACGGTCAATGAGGTCGTTCCACGCATCTCGGGCTTTCTCTTGCTCGATAACGTCGCTAATCCCACGAGTGGGGTCATACTTGGCGATGGCGCGCTGAACGTAACCGTTGATGAGCCCGTGGCGACCCATCGAAACCGTATTCGGGTCGCCCTTACAAACGAACGCAAGCGTGTTTGCTGAAGTCTTGCGCTCTGTGGCGAAGTCAATCTTCTTGCCCGTGGCGTACTTGTCTACAATCGCCAAGACGTTGTTGGTGGCTCGGTCGCCAACTTTCCAGCCTCGTGCGGCGTTCTTGAATACGGCGGTGTTCCCACGCTCGGAGACATAGATGGTCTTGTTTCCACCCTGCTTTTGGATTGTCCAGCCCGGAGGAACCACTCCCTTGCCATACGGAACCTTGAGGGCGGTCGGCGGCTTCGGCATTTCAGCAGTAGCCTCGGCCTTTGGCTCGGATGAGCTCGAGGTGGTTCCCTTGTCGGGTCGTGGTCGTGGTACGGGAACGCCGTCAGGACCCATCATCCACCATTGGTTTCCACGGAACTCGTGACCCGGCTTGTCTCCCGACTGACCAGCGACTCCGGCCTTATTTACTTGCGCATCACCTAACGAGAGTCTTGGGTTGCCGATTTGGTCGTGCCATTCGTTCGCAGCGTGAAGTGCGGTTGCGATATCGCAGGAGAGCCGTTGGATTGGAAGTTTGTAGTCGGGATTTGCGGCTTTCATAGCCAAGGATGCCGACCAATAGTGGTGTCCGTCAATGATGTAGCCATCGCTCGATACGAGTGGGGCGCGCTTCTCGGGGATTCCCTTTTCAGCAAACTCCTTGAACACGCCTCCGGTCTTCCAACCGTCAATCTCGTTTTGCGAGGGCTTGATGTCTCGGGGGTCTACGGTTTCTTTCTTAGAAGTAATGCCGTACTTCGCCTCGATGTCCTTGAGGAACTGGGGGCGTTGACTTGGCAGGATTTGTGGCATATGCTCACGCAGCAAATCATCACCGTTGTCGGTCTTGAACGGTGTCTTCCCGTCAACCACAAGGTTCGTGATGTTGTACCCCTCGCCTCGGGTTCCGAGGTCGTGGATGCCCGTTACAAGTGAGGGCAAATCAGCACTCTTGATTTCGGGGCTCGCACCGTTGTCGAGTTGTTCGACTACGCCCGATGCGTCATATTGGTTCCCGTGAAATGGATGACCGGGAACGTCGCCCTTTAGGACTTCGAGGTGTCGGTTCCACGCTCGGCGTGAAGTTTGGCCGCCAACTGGCGAGCCAACGTGCGAATCTCGTCCTTGTCCATCTTGTCTATGCCCTTTGGCAACTTGATTACCTGAATCGGGTTGTGCTTCTCCGACATTTCCTGTGCCTCCTGTGGGTACTTCGTCTTGTGCGGCCACATCCCAAATGGAAATCTGGTCACGGTCTTGGCCGGCCTTGATGGCCGCTTCCTTATCCTCAATGTTTTCGGATACGTCTAGGTATACTTTACCATCGTTTAGCCATAGACCCAAGTAGTTATTCTCTTTGCCGAGCTCGGCTTGGTGTTTCAGCAGGTAGTCATTGAGGATATCTTCGGTCTTTGCGGGGTCGAAGAAATCCTTTTCGTCAACTACCGCCCCAAACTTCGAGTCGGTGGCGACCATAAAGCCCTTGATTGGTTCGCTTCCGTCAATCAACTTGACGCTCAAACCGCCGTTTTCTCGCACCTTTTCAGCAACTTCTTGGGCTACGCCCTCACCAGTTGTGTATTGGTTGCCGTGAAAATCGTGTCCGGGGAGGTCGCCTTTGTTTACGGGGTCAATGCCACCAGACCACGCACCGTCATCCACCCACGTTCCATCGTTCATTTCAGCAGGGCTGTGTTGTTCGCCCATCTGGTCAGTAAACCGGGCTTGGCGGGCTAGTTCCTTTTCGGAGTGAGCTCGGGCAAGTGCGGATGCCGAGTTTCCATCATCGTCGGCGTTGTAGTGCTTTGATGCCTCGAAGAACGCACGGGAAGCCGCTTCGTGGGCGTTTGCTGCCGATTCGTACTGCTCTTTACGGCGAAAGTTGTGGGCTTGGTTGGAGAGTTTCTCCGCTTCGGCAACTCGTTCGTCGCCTTTGCTCTTGTTTTCTTCCTCGAATGACTTGGCTACGGCCTCGTTTGCCTTTTCAGCACGGGCAACCATCTTCTTCGCCCACGAGTAACCAGCATCTCCGCCCCACGCATACCACGCCACCTTGCCGGGGCTAGGTTCGTTCCAATGGGGGGTGTTCTTGTCAACGCCGTGGCGGTCGAAATAGGCTTTCATACGCTTGAGGGTGTCAAGGGATACGGGGTGGCCGTTGGCGAGGTCAGAGGCTCGTTTGCGGCCTACTGAGGTGAATCCATCGCCAGCCTTACCGTCTGCAATCCACTCAAGGGCTTTCTTGGCCGCATCACGCACCGCTTGGGGTGGTGTCTGTGACTCAAATGCCGCTTTTGCCACGGCAATCGCCTCGACCTTTTGGTACGCAGCGATTAGTTTGTCGAGGTTGTCGAGGAGGTTTCCAAACTTGTCGCTCACACCCATCTGGGAGAACAAACTGCCCAGAGGCATAAACTTCGATTTCAGCACGTTTAGGCTATCGAGAGTCACGCCCCCGTTCCAAAGTTCCGTAATCAGTTCGGGCGAGGGGTTGCGAGGGCGGAAGTTACACAGCGCGTGGTCAATACCCACAATGCGACCGTCTTCGGTCCACATAACGTTCTTTGGTCGGCGGTCGGAGTTTGCCGTGAGGTAGTCGAAGAGGCGTAGGGCGATTCCCTGCTCGTTGTCGGGGAGGTTTTCCTTACCGTTTTCAGCACCCGATTCGCCCTCGATGTAGGGCATAACGATACTTTGGGCATCCTTGTTCGTAAATTGGCAGTCTCGGATGGGGGCGTTCATTACTTCGCCCACACGGGCCGCTAGATACTCCTGTGCGCCGAGCAACTCGCCTTTGTATGTCCTACCACTCTTATTGCCGGTCCAGTCCTGTAAACGCTTCTCAACGCCTTGGGAACCATCAGCAAAAGTAACGACCTTGAACCCCTTGTTTTGGTTTCCTCGGAAGATACGACCAGAAATCGGGTTTCGGCTTACGATGTCGGTATTCGTGAACGTGACGAAGTTGGGCTGAAAAACGTTATTGGACATAGTTCTTTAGTCCCCCATAGAGCCAAGCGTTCGCCGTACCCTTTGGAGAGCTCGGAGGTTGGATGAAGTTTTGCCCGTTTACCAACTTCCAGCGATTTGCGAGAGGTTTGGAACAAGTCACGCAGGTTCGGGTTTGATTGCCAGCCGAAAACTGACCAGTTGGGCGGCCTTGGGAGTCTCGCTCAATCCACGAGTCGGGGATAGCGATGGTGTTCTGGTGGCCCGAGGCACAAATTGTCATCAACGTCGCCTTGTAGGGGTCAAAATGCCCGACACCGCCAACGGAGTGCTGATTTCCACGGAAAACGTGACCGCCAAAGTCGCCCTTGTAGAACTCTTGGTACACGCCCTCTGGTCCAAGAAGGCTCGCCCTACTAAAGTCAGTTGCTTTCGTCATAATCCTATTATTTCACGACTTTTGCGAGTTGGTGTCGGGGGTTGGTGGAGAGGGGGTGTCAAATCCTTGTAGTGGCACGTTGTGCTTCTTATCCCACGCCAAGCCGACATCCATAGCCGTTTTCCAATCGCACGATAGTTGATACACCGGCATCGTCGCACTTTTGCCCGCAAACTTCAGCGCAACGGCAGCGGCCCAAGTGTGGTGTCCGTCAACAACGTATCCGTCTTTGGAAACGAGGATACGCATACTGTCGGGAATACCATCTGGGTTCTTCCCCATAATCCCGCCCGACTTGTCGCCGTTGATTTCCTTTTGGATTGGCTTGAGTGTCGTGGGGTCTACGCGCATCGGCTTTACGGTGATTCCGTTTGACTTCTCAATATCTTTGAGGAACTGGGGGCGTTCCTTCTCGTCAATTTGTGGCATTTGGCTGCGGGAATAGCCCTTACCATCCAATCCCATAAGGCGAGTTCCGTCAATGCGAAGATTTGTGATGTCGTTGCCCTTGGTTTTAGTGCGAGCCATTTCAGCAAGAAGGTCGGGCAGGTGCTTGTCCGAGACAACTGGTTGCTCGCCTCGCATTAGGGCAAAGTGGATTTCATTCGCCCACGCACGGATTCCCTTTGGCGAGGTATCGGTTGGGTCGCTTTTGATACGAGTGTCGTGGTTTGGAAGAGGCTTCGGCCCTAACTTATCAGCAACGACAGGCTTGATATCTTGGGTGGTTTGGGGCGAGCCGTATCGGTCGGATGCCACTTGGTTGCGATTCGGGTCGGCTTGACGGGCCGGTTTAGCACTAGCCGACGAGTCGGAACCTACCCCTTGTGAGTATTGGTTCCCGTGAAAGGAGTGACCCTCAACATCTCCGACCTTAGCGAGCCTGACCCACTCAATGATTTGCAAGTCAATTTCAGCAGTCATTGTTGGGCCTTCCAAACTAGGTTCCCAACAACTTTACCCTACTGGATTAGGTTTCCCTGTGCGTCGTAAGCCCAGTCTGGTGTTCCGTCTAAGCGGTCTAGGTTCGGCTCGCCTCTAACAATCTTGTCTAGAAGACCGAGACTATCCACCCAACCATTAGGGCCGAGAATCTGCGCCTTGTCGTTATCAGCAAAGTCGTAGCGATACCCGCCTAGTAGTTGACCGTTAGGGGTCCGAACTTCGTAGTAGGTCCAGTTATTTGCCATAACTATAGTATAGTCTTTTTGACCGAACGGATGCCAACGCCCTCAATATCCTTGGGAATACGGACTTGTGAGAAACTAGTCATCATTGTTTTCCGCCCCTCTTCGTATTCAGGGCTACCCTTGCCGGCCTTACGCACGTTGTCGTAAATCTTGTGCATCGCTTCAGCAGTATCCAAACTCTGTTGAGTGTGGAACTGAACCTCAAGAACCATACCTGTCTTGGGGTCTACGAAGTTTGAGTTGATGCCTCGGTATCCGTTTTCGGGGTCGGAGTTGAAGTAGTTTTTGATGAGCTCGTGACCGGCTCGGTCGGTGAGGGGTTGGAATCCTCGTGCGCGAAGTGCTGAAATCATCTCTCTAGCACCCTCGCCAATGCGGTTTTCGGGCCACGTCACGGTGTAGCGAAGCAAGTCGTGGATGTGGCTTGCCGTTGCCGTGAGTTGCTCGTGGGTAAGGTCTTTGGTCTTGTTGTAGTCAATGGAGTCTTTGAGAGTCTTTTCGGTCGCACTCTTGAGTGACTTTATGGCGAAGCGGGCTCGAGCTCGGGTTCCGCCCGATTCCTTTGCTGATTTGGAAATCTCCGCAGATACTCGCTTGGCCTCCTTGTTGGATGCCACAACGAATGGTCGAGTTGCTTCCATAGCCGCACGAACGAGTGCGGGTGGCAACTTCATTTCGTCGGAGAGTTTGGAAACAATCATTTCTGATTCTGCTTGTGAACCGAAAGGTGGTGTTTCTTCATCCGCACCAGCAGCGGCCTGATACTGATTGCCGTGGAACTCGTGCCCGGGCTTGTCGCCCTTTTGTACCGTTTCGTCTTCGGGGTTATCGTCGCCATCTCCGGGAACACGAACGGCTTGGCTTAGGTCAATCGGTACGTTGTTCGCAGCGTCATTCGCACCCTCTGGGCCGAAGTTAGAGCCGGAGATTTTGGTGGCGTAGTTGTCGGGCATCACCATCGCACCACGGTTGAGAATCATTAGGTAGTTGTGGCTTTGGTCACGGAGGCCATCGTAACCAGCGAGTGCGGGGGTAAGGCTCTGACAGCCATTGTTTCCCTGAAAACACTCACTACTAATACGTTTCACCTCTTCGTCGGTGTAACCGGCTTCTTTCATAATCTCACCCATCTTGTAGTCAGGGTGGTCCATAGCGTCGTACTTACTGTGGTCACGGGCATCCGCCGTAATGATGTCCAACTTCAGCATCGGGCCTTCGCCCTTTGCCTCATAGATGTTGGATGGGTCCGTCATCTTCACTCGGAACATACAGGAGTTTAGGTCCCCAGAGCCATTTTGGGTCGCATACGTTGATGGCGTTTTCTTATCCGTTGAGGAGTAGAACGCCGCACCAAACATAGGGCCGCCGTAACGTGGGAATCCACCACTAGCGAGCGTTGCCAACTTCTGCTGAAGTGTCTGTGTCGAACTACGTGAGTTGGTAAGACCAGAGTAAGTTACCCTACCCGGCTCAGCACGGAACTCCGCTTCGCTAACAAAACGTGGCTTTCCCGTAAAACCGCACATCTTGAGTAGGGCTGCGTTGGCGCGAACCTTGCTGTTTACCTGTACGGCATTTGCCTGTGCGAGAGCCTTGCGGAAATCATCTGGTTTCGTCAAGATGTTGGTGAGGTTTTTTACGAAGAGGGGTTGGCGTTCCTTTGGAACGTAGATTCTCTTGGCAAGTGCGAGGGCAGATGCCGCAGCCTTTTCTTCGAGCTCGCCCTCGGGCTTCCACTCTTTCGCATCAGCAATACGTTGAGCGATTGGCTTCTCACCATCGGTTGCGTAGACCTTTGGGGCCTCTGCGGGCTTCTCCTCGGGCTTTTCTTCCTCTACCTTTGGTGCTTCTACCTTTGGCTCTTCCTTGGGCGTTTCAGCAGGCGTAGGAGTGGTCGCAGGGGTAGCGGGTGCGTTGGTAGCCGTAGCCTTTGGTGCTTTTGAGTTAGCGACCTTGGGGGGTGCGGGCTTTGCCGCAGTCTTCGGTGGGTTGACGATAGGCGTGGTGGGGCTAGGGTACAGACGCTTTAGTTCAGCATCGAGGGCCGCACCCTTGAGGGGCTTGTTCGTTGCTGGGTCACGGGGTCGAGGAACGGGTTGACCCCACGGACCCATTACGGTCCATTGGTTCCCTCGAAACTCGTGTCCATCTTTATCACCAGACTGACCGGCAACGCCGACTTTGATGATGGAGAGGATATTACGAAAGTCCACTAGAACACCTTAGAACGCTAAGGCTCTTAGTTACCTACGATTTTGTTGGCAGTGCTCTTAGCCGCTTCCGCCTGCTTGTACGCCTCGGTCAACTTGACCGCCTTGTCTTCAGCAGCGGCCTTTTGACCGGCGCGGATTTCACGAGCGAGCTCACGGAGTTGCTTTGGCTCATCCTTTTCAGGGTCGGCTTCCTTGGCCTTGCCTTGGTACTGTTCGTGAAGAGCGTAAACGGAACGGGCAGCACCGGCGGCTTGCTCCCACTGCTTGACGGCATCCTCCATACGGTTCACGGCAGTCTCAAGGTCGCCCTTGTCTGCAGCGGCCTTGGAGTCAGCCTCGGCTTGGGTAGCCAACTTGGTGTGAACGTCAATGTTTCCCTTGTATTCATTTACCAAGTCGTTGAAGCCAATTTGGATACCACGACGAGGCATATTTATCAACGAGCCACTAGTGCGTGGGTTCCAGTTGGGGTCACGAGGTTGTGGGGCTTGGTTTGGCTTGATTGGAATGTTGCGAGCCTCGCTCTGCTCATTCTTCACGCCACCGCCACCAGTACCCGAAGTGTATTGGTTTCCGTGGAACTCGTGGCCATCTACGTCACCCTTAGCCAAAATGTATTCTTGGTAAGCGGCCGACTTCTCGAAGTCACGGGTAAGAAGTGAGTTGGTGCTGAAAGCACTCATAGCAACGGGCATCTCATCGGCCACCTGAACGTGGTCAGAGAGGTCGCTAGGGTCAATCATTCCGTTTTCACAGCACGAGCCACCGTCACCCATACAGGATGGGCAAAGAATCAGCATCGCAGCCTTGCTAACTTTCCAGTCATCGGGCAGAGTGTCTACGGCATCGAGGTCGTCACGCTTCTCGTCGGGGAAAGCGCGCTTGCCTACGAAATCAGCAGCCGACTTGAACGTTTCCTTGTTGTTGGCGTGGGCACGAGCGATGATGCTCTTCGCACGGAGGCGACCGGCTTCGGCGGCGTGAGCCGAGTGAGCCGAGATGTCGCCAGCCTGACGAGCCATACCCGAGAGGCGCTCGTGAGTGTCGGCAAGGGTCGAAAGGGCATCAGCAGCGGCCTTGGGGTCGGTTCCAGCCATAGCATCGGCTGCGCCCTCTTCGTTAGCGGTGACTGCGTAAATCTTGGGGTTAGTGACCATAGCCTTCTCGTATTCGTACTCGGATGAGTCATCGCCCGAGTAGTCATCATCTGATGAGTCATCGTCATCATCCATCTTTGCCTTCTTGCGAAGACCCGAGAGAACGGACTTCGCCTTAGCGAGCTCCTCGGAGGCAACCTGTGAAGCCTTTTCAGCATCACGGAACCCGGCGAGAGCGTTGTTGTAGGAAGCCTTGAGAACGTCGAGGTTCCAAGCCGACTTCTCGATGGCAGCGAAGTAAGCAACCTTGGAGGCTTCTAGGCTTTCGGTAGCCTTGCGAAGAACAAAGTTGGCGGTGTCAGCAGCCGACATCGCAACGACCTCAGCACTAGCGGCCTTGGCAATCTGCTTGCTGGCAATTTCGGCATCAAAAGCCTTTTGTCCACGGGGAACGTAGGTCGGCTTGACGTTGTGGTTCTCAATCATAGAAAGAAGTTCCTTTCGCTCTGCTGAAAGGCTACACTGCGATTTGGAAAATCCGTTTGCTTACCGACCCTATCGTGACTCCAATATCGAAGTCGGGCTAGTCAACTACGGTATCAACGTCAGTCGTGTCATCTTCGGGGTAGACGTAACTATCTGGTACGGCATCGTCGAGCCACCCGAAACTCTGGCTATTCTTGCGTTGCTCGGCAAGAGAGACATACTTCGGTTGTTTCACCACTCCGTCAACGACTTGCTTGAATAGCCGAGATTTGAGGAGTTCCTCAATCTCAAACGGATTACGCATCAGACGGGATACGAGTCATCGTCGGGCTCACGATAAAGCAGGTCGGGGTACATCGTACGCTTGCCATCGGTGGGGGTTTCCGCTTCAGCAGCGGCCGAGGCGGTAGCGGCATCGGCACTAGCCTTCATCCACGCATCGTGGTCTTTGTCGGCCTTGCCATCGCTAACTCGACCCTCTTGGTTCCCAATATTGGATTCGATTGCCTTGTTCGCTGCCATCGCCGCAACCTCGTGGGCGTGAGCGGCGGCCTCGTGCAAATCAGCAGCCTGACGATAGGCGTAAGCCATATAGCCATTTCCGCCAGAACGCTCGTGCTGTGCGACAACCGCCATAAGTGCGCGCGCAGCGTCGTGGTGGTCATTGGCAAGGTTCGTGTGCTCTACGTCAGGTAGGTAGTCTCCGTGACCCCCACCACTCTTTGAGTCTTTGTCGAGGTTCGCAGCCTTTTCAGCAAGGTTCGCACCCTCAATGTCCTTACTTGCCAACTTTGACGGGTCAACATTTACGTGTCCGGCGTAGTACCCATCCCACGTTGATTGGGTAAACGCACCGTACCGTCCATTGGAACCGGGAACTGTTGACAATTTCATCTGTGGGGTCGCTTGGGATTCGCTCTGCTCGGTTTGGATACCGGCCTGTCGGTCGGCATTGACCGCTTCTGGCACTACGGAATCCGAGGCATCAGTCGCCGTGCCAGAGGCTTCCTTGGCACTCTCGATAGCCCCATCTAACTCATCGGGGTCTTGTGATGGGTTGCCGAGCATATCAGCAACCTTGTTCCAAGCCTCTGATGCGTTGGCGTGTTCGTCACTAGCGTCGGCGTGGAGGATTTCTGCGTTCAGGTGGGTTTCATCATCGTTCTGTATGCGGATTCCCTCGTTGTAGTGCGCTAATGACTGCGCCGAGTGTTCGTCGGCAATCTTCTTTGCGGCACTTGCGGGGCTATTGCGGTCGAACTTGTCAATTTGATTACCATCATAGATTTGACGGGCTTTTTCGGCAAGGTCTTTCGCGCCCTCCGTGGCACTCGAATACTGATTTCCGTGAAACTCGTGACCGGGGACGTCACCCTTGGCAATGCCGAAGTTCCAAACCTCAACGCCATCTTCTCCGATTTCAGCAACTCCGGCAACTGCCTTATACATATCGGCAAGCCCGGGAACCTGTCCACGGGATACGGGGTTGTTGATTGTCTCAACGGGGTAAGTGTCGGATTCGGCAACTGTCGTACCCGTAACGCCAGCGTCGGTAACTGATTCAGCAGGGGTTCCATTGAGGGCGTGAACGAGCTCGAACGCTTGTTGTGCCTTGGATTGTTGTTCCTTGGCCGCTTCGAGGTACTCCGTGCGAGCGAGAGTGTTGTATGAGGAGGCGCGAATGAAGTAGTCGCTTGCCTCAAGGTGTTGTTGCCCGCACGTCATAAGGAAGTTCGTTGCGGCGGAGATATCACCACTTTGCTCTGCTTCGGCGGCCTTGTTGTAAAGGTCTTCGGCGTTGGTGGCGCGAGCCATAGCAAAGTTGATGGATTCGTTGAAGAGCGCACCCGCCGTACTCTTGGAAAAGTTGGAAACCCACTCGTTAGCGGCTTCGAGGATGTGGTCGGTCATAGGAACTCCCTTACGTTCAGTCTAAATAATAGACTGCGATATAGATTTACAGGGCGTATTGCCGTTCGCGCTGATAAGCGTTGTTCTTTACTTGTGCTTCGTCCATCTTCGCTTTGACCTCAAGCCGCAGATGTCCTTGGGCGTTCAGGGATTGGGAAAGGGGGGCGCTCTGTATCTGCTTGGTGATTGCTTCGTAAGCGATTTTGTATTGCTCGAAAGCATTGTGCCACGCATACATAGGGTTATCGCTATTGGGGTCCTTGGCACTCGCCGCTTCAGCATCGCCGTTTTTGAGGGCCGAGGCAAGCACCTTTTCGTCGTAGTTGCTCGTTAGGGCATTGAGTGTTGCCTCCGTTTGACCAGCCGTTTTGTCAATCGAGTCGGAGATGCTCTTCTTATCAGCATCAGAGAGGGGCGAGCTCGCTACCGCTTGGCGCGCGCGACTAAAGTATTGTTTTGCGTTGTTTAGGTCATACATAATGTTCTCCGACCGATACATATAACTATTCGGGTCGGTTTTGTTGATGTCCTTAGTGTCCACCTCTGGGAGTGTCTTGGCGTTCTCGATTGCGACAAGCGCCTTGTTCTTTCCGGTGATTAGGTCGGAGAAGACGGATGACTCGGTTCCTAGTTTGGCAGCCTCGTTGAACTTGCCCTCAAACCCCGGAATCGCTAGGCGCGTCGAACCGGCGTAACCCGATGTCTGCTTTCCGTAAACACTAGTGCCGACTCCCGAACACTTGTTGACGTATGAAAGGTAGTCATTAGCCTTTGCGATTGTCTCTGGGTCGTTACTATCTGCGTTCTCACGGATGTAATCCATCATTTGATGGCCGATTGCTAGGTGGGCATCGGCAATCTTCCTGCCAATCTCCTGTACCTCGGGGGCGTTTGCCTTGTATTCATCCAACTTCTTTTGGGCGAGGCTCGAATCTTCACCTAATGCGTTCTTCAACGCTTGCGCCTCTTCCCAAACACTTGTCGCATCGCTTGTTTTACGAACGAGGTTTGTGTATGCGCCATACGCCTTTGATGCGTTGATGAAGTTTTCGGGTTGTCTTACCGACAAATCCGAATCGGTAACGATTTTGTCTAGGCTTCCCGTGCCGACCTTGGGCATAAGGGTCTTTAGGCTTTCTTTGGCCTGATTTACTGCGACATCCTCTGATAGAGCCGAGTAGATTTTTCCCTCCGCTCTTACCTTTTCAGCAACGCTTTGGGCGGCACTCCGAGATGGGTCGCCGTAAGGGAGGCCGTTTACTACGGTAGCAATTGCTCTTAGGGACAATACGGCTTGTTGCCGTGCGTCGGTGATTTCCTGCGAGGCTTTTTCGGTCGTTGGGTCAAACGTGGCGGGGTCAACTATTTCTTTCGCTCTATTTAGGTAAACCTCGGAAGCCTTTGATGCGACACCAAGACCATTGGTTCGGAAGTATTCCAATGCGGTGGCCGCACTAGAACCGCTCTTTTGGGCATTCTTTTCAGCAGCGAGCTCGTTTGTCGAGTCGTTTGCCATACGGTAAACCTGCGTGAGAAAGTTGTTGGCTTTCTCGGCATTTTTTGCCATCGCTGACCAAGAAACAAGTGCCGAATAACGCTCGGTGGGGTCGGCGTTCTCATCTTGGGCGGTCTTTTCGGCCGTCTTGTAATCGTTGCTAATACGCTTTACGTCTTTGACGACAACTGCGAGTGCCTCTGGTCGGGGTTGGTTGTTCTTGTCGAACAGGCTCTTAGCCTTTGGTGGGGTAATCATCCCCACAATAAGTTCTTTGTAGCCACGGTTCAGCGCGGTAACGGCATCCTTGCTAAGAGACTGAACCGTGTGGTCACTACGACTACGCCATCCGGCACCAATATTTGGTTCCTGAACAATCTCTTCTTCTCGTACCTTGTTGTTGAACTGTACTAAGAGGTCTTTTTTAGTGGGGTCATTCTGGTATCCCGGCCAATCACCCGGGGTCATACCCGCAGCAATAACCTTTTGCCTTAGGTCCTCGACCTCTGCCTTTATGTTCGCACCCTTTTTCTGGGAAGCGACCTTGTGGTCAATGGCATCCATCGCTGCCTTGGCTAAATCACCATCGAGTGAGTAACCGTGGCCTCGACCGCTATTGCGCCTACGCCCCTCGCTTTTTAGTCTCGAAACCAGTTCACCCTCGCTATTTGCCAATTTAGCGTGCTCGCCCGCAGTCGTGGTCGTGTATTGGTTCCCGTGAAACTCGTGGCCAACGTAGTCACCCTTGAGGATGACAAACCGTTCGCTAACTAGGAACTTGCGGAGCTCGTAAATTGAGGGCATTAGTGATTAGTAGTCCTCAAGTGATGGGAAGACGGTTTCATCGGCATTTGTGTAGTCGGATTTTGGCGGATAGTCAGAACGCATAGAGGAGTTCCGACTATACGAAGTGCCGTAGGAGTCACTTGTGTCAAATCCCATCGTGCGCTTTTTGTATTCGGCCCCGGCCTTTGTTGCCTTCGCTTGGTATTCGTTGGCTTTTTCAGCATCGCCGGCCTTATTCGCCGCCGCTGCAGCAACGGCGTATCCAGCGTAGACTCGACCCAAAGCATCTAGATAGTTTCTCTGCGCCTCATTTACGGCGCTTGACGCATCATCAAAGTTGTCATAATCCTCGCCAGTGGCATCGTGTTTAGCGTAGTGAACACCCTCGTCAGACTCCTGAAGACCAATCTTATCCGCAATATCGTTGTATTTGTCCTCTGCGTCTCCCCAAGTCTTCTGTAATGATGGGATTTCTTTTTCAGCACTTTGGGCATCCGCTAGAGCCTTAGCCCCCATTTCTGGTGTCGAACTGACTAGACCCTTATCCGATAACGCTGCTTTCAAGATTGTTTGGTGCATCGCAAGGTTCGCACCTAAAAGAGTAGATTGTAGTTTCTCAATCTCATCAGGAATCAGTCTTCCATTGCTGGCGTTATATATGTCACCAATTGGTTGTTGCCTTGCTCCGGGATAAGAAGTTATCATCGCCCCATTGAGGGGCCTACTTAGAGCCTTTTCGATTCCCTCTGAGATACTTTCTGCGTGTCGTTGGACCTTGATTAGTTCATAGTCTACGTTGGTAAAACTAATCGTAGCCGAGCGCCAAGGCGCTCCACGTCCATTGGTATCACTGTATACAAGTTGTGATAGGCGAATACTCGCACGAAGCCCACTGCAACGAGAGTAGATTTCGTCGGCAAGAGACTTGGCTTTCTCTAACTGCTTTCCCGTGTAGTAAGAAGTAATATTAGTACCGTCCGGAAGAGATATTTTCTCGGACCTTAGGGGCGATTGAGGCTTTAGGTTTCCTAGACCCTCTCGCTCAAATAGCGTAGTTGGCGAAGTTGGTGCAAAACCAAGAAGATGGGGTGGCCCTACAAGAGCCAAATCTTTTTTCTGCTCAAGTTCATTTTGGGCGGAGTCGGGTCGCTGACCATATCTTTTAGTTTCGTCGTAGGTTACTCCAGAGTCGTGGGTTTTCCCAGCGAGATTGGATACCAATCGCAACTCGTTGATTTGAGCACCTGCGTCAGTCCATTGGTTGCCATTGAAAGCGTGACCGGGAGTGTCTCCCGAACCCGGGCCACCCTTAGCAACCCGAATCCAGTTTTCGATTTCAGCATTTACGTTTGTCATAGTTCCCACTCTGCTTTACGCCTGTGACACGAACTTCTTGAACTTGTCGTTGTCGAAGTATCCCGTTGGATTCCCGTCAGTTCCCTTGTAGAAGTCATCATACGCTTGTAGCGCGGCATCAACCTTTGCTTGCGCCTTGGGCGCATCCTTGGCATATTCACCAGATGCCATATAGTGCGTTGAGTTGGCAACGGCGTTGCCGTTGTCATCACGGGTAGAACCACGGAATCCCGAGCGCAGAGCTCCGACCGCAGATGAGGCAGACGTTAGTTTGGAAATCAAGTCCTTGTAATCAGCAGCCGAGCGTGTTGGGTTGTTTCCGCCACCCTTAGTGAACTTTGAGCCACCAGCAAGAGCCTCGTTCTTGAGGTCGGTAATGCGGTCTTGGATTGCCTCACGGATGGAACCAAGTTCACCACGAACGCGCGTAGATGCGAAGCCGTGGTCTGGGTCGGCAAGTTTCGTCATTGAGGTTGCGGCGAGTCGGAAGTCTTCTAAGCGATTCGAGGTAGTACCCGAGATGATGTTGCGCCCACGGTCGCCAGTCGAAGCACTAGCAGGGCTATAGGTACTAGAAGCATCGTTAGCCGTTACTCCATCGGGGCGTTGATTGTTTCCCCTGCGCCAGTACGAGTTCCCTTGGAGTTTCTCGCCCTCATCGGGGTCTTGACGGTTTGAGTTGGTGGGCGGTGCTGATTGACTTGTGGCAACGTTACGGAGATTTGCCGCAATCTTCTCGTGTTCAAGGGCAAGAGCATAGAGGTCTTGTGGAGTGTTACCGCTACTATCCACTTTGAGGTGATTGTTTACAAGAGTCTGGGCCGCTGCGGTAAGCGAGCTCGGGGTCGAGTATTGGACTTGGTAGGGGTGTGAGAACTTATTGGCGTTTGGAGTCGGTGTCGGCTCTGGGTAGCGCATCTCACTTTGTTCGCTCTGAATACCAGTCGGGGCGGCCCTTTCAGCAAGGTTGTTGCCCTCGATGTGTTCGCTCGCACCCTCACCAGAATCGTACTGATTACCGTGGAATGGATGTCCGAGGACATCGCCCTTGGCAACTTCCTTGTACGAAGCCCGCATACGGGCGCAGTCGGCCTCATCCTTGCAGGGTGGGTCGCCGTGTTCTGCGTGCCAATTGTCGTGGTCTTGGTCGTGGCGAATCACGTCAGCAAGGGATTCGTTCATACCCTTTGCTACGGAGAGCCAAGTATAGATTTCCGATTCAATAGACATAAAGCCTCCGCAGTAGTTCTGCGTAGATACTATCCCCTACTTTGGAAATCCTAGTTAGAGGGCTCGGCGCAACCAGTCAGTTATTTCAGCATCGGCACTCTTTTCGACCGAGGCACTAAGTTGCCAATTCCACTTCTGGTGCATTTCGATACGCTCGGCAATAAAGTTCGCCACGCCTTGCTCGTTGTCGTTGTTCGCCGTAGCGAAGCAAGTCTTGAGACTCTCTAGAACGCCGTTATTTGTCTCTATGAGCGACTCTACGAGAGTTTCGGGGGCGTAATCAGCAACCGTGTTGTCGGAGACTGTAGCGAGAGATAGGAGCTCCTCAAGACGGAATGGTGCGATGTCGCCCAACTTGCGGATGTTTTCGGCAATCGGGTCGAGGCTCTCGTAAACATCCGTGTAGATTTCCTCGAACTTCTCGTGCCACTCGGGGAAATCAGCACCCATAACGTTCCAATGGAAGCCGTGGACACGGTGGTACATAATCGTTGCGTTTGACAACAACGACCGGAGGTTTTCGGTGAGTGCGCTCATTATTGGTTTACGGCGGGGAAAGTCTCGTAGTTGTCGGGTTCTGGCATATCAACCTCGATACCTGCGCCCGTGCCACCCATTGAGTAGCCACCAATCTTGCCCTGCTTCACCAATTCCCAAGCCCAAGGCTTCCAAATCACGCCGAGGAATACGGTTCCAGCGGGGAACTTGACGTTGGAGACAGCACCGCTACCGGCCTGAACCATCGGCAAAGAGACTTCGTAGGGCCACGTCATCGCCTCGACCCATTCACCAGCCACGATATCTACGTTGTGTTGGAGTCGAATGTCACGGTCGCCCGAACGAACGTATCCCCAAAGGGCTTGCTGTAACTCGTTGGGGTCAGTCCACTCGCCGTGTGCGTCTGACGAGTATGGAACGTACCAAGGTCCGAGCGTGTAACGCAGGTCGGCATCCTTACGCAGAGTTCCCGGGATTGAGTCATCTTCGATAACTTCACCAAACTCCGTAAGGGGTTCTGGCATCTGGCTTTCGAGAACGGTCATCGTTTCTGGGAGCTCGGGTTCCACCGAACCGCCCCATTGAGTCGAATCAACGTGAACCGAACCAGATGCGGGCTGTGATTTCAGCATCGGGCCACTTGCCAGCGAGTCACGGCTCGGGGCAGAGTTGGGGTCGGTGAGGGGCGCGCCGTAAGTACCATCGGCGTTTACGGTCATTCCAAAGGGGTTTGAGTCATCTTCGTAGTCAGAAGAATCCGAGGAGTCATCCATCGCATCGCCGTAAGCAAGGCTTTCTACTTTGGAAACCTCCGGGTTAGCCATAAATGAGGCCGTTTCAGCAGAAGAGCGAATCAGGACTGGAACAATGTTGAACTTGCACCAGCCATCGCTTACGCACGAAACCGCTACCCAGTCACAACCAGCCTCGCCAGATGCGATGCAGTTACCGCACGTTTGGCCACTTGAGAGGTACGGGGAGAGGTCGGTGTAGTTGGCATCAGTCGTGGGGATGCGGCCGATTTCAGCAACAATCTCGTCAAGGTTTTCGGCAAGTTCGACCTGCCAAGGGTCAAGACCGTCTTTCCAGCCACTTCCGAGTATTTCGGTATCATCAACCGAATCCCCTGATGAACTGCTCGATGAGGAGGAGTCGCTCGACGAAGAACTGCTCGATGAGGAACTACTTGACGAGGAACTACTTGACGAAGAACTGCTTGAGGAAGAACTGCTTGAGGATGAACTTGACGAAGACGAGGAGCTCGAGGTTGAGTCATCCGACGAAACGCTCATTTCAGCACTGGGGCTCGACGAGTCGCTTTCGCTGTCCTCCACCGTAGGAACGGGGTTCTGAACGGCACTAAGGATTGCGGCAACGGTCTGCGGGTCGAGTTGTACCTGCACAGCACCGTCATTAGCCGTGTCGCTCGCTACTGGAACGGGGCTTGTGTTGAACGTAAACGGGAATCCAACGGCCTTGTCGAGAGGCTCACAAATGCCAACGGAGTCGGTAGAACCGCAAATGAGGCAAGCGTAGGAATCACCAAAGAGGTTGGCGCTCTTGGCAAAAGGGTGTTCGACTGAAGCCAAGCCCTTAGCCACGTTTCGGGAGATAAGGCGTTGTTCCGCACCCAATGAGAGGTCTGGGCCACGCTCACCGAATACTCGGCTTGAGAGTCGCTTCCAAACTACGGAGTCATCTTTACGCTCTTCGTTAGGAACGAGTACGACTTCCATTTCACCATCGCCCTTGGAAACGGCCATTACGTCAACGGTGAGATATCCCTCTTTGATAAGGTCGGCAGCCCCCTCACGGATGTCGGGGTTGAGGTTCTTATTCTTGATGATGTCGCCCAAAGCAACATCAGCAACGACATCAAAGATGCTCACTTGTGACATAGCCGACTCCTTGTGGATTTTCTAGACATTACTCTACCCCACCCTTTTGATTTTTTAGGGTGAGTTAGGGGCGTGGTCGCTTTGCGGCTTTGAGTGGAGATTGAACTCGCAAGAGGCTATTGGCACTTTTCTTCTTTTTGTGCTTCGCACTAACGAAGAGAATCCGCTTCATTACGAGGTCGTGCCTTGGTTGTTTGTGAGTGGACCGCTTTGCCCGGTCGTGTCCTTGACCTTGCCCTTACCCGATGGCGGAACTTGACCAGTCTCGCCGGGGTAGCCGTGGCTGCTGATTTGTGCTTGCAATCCCGAACCGCCCGACTGGTCGTTGACACCGCCCTGCGGGTTTTGGACTGGACCGGCGGTGGCATCGCTTCCACCAGATACGGGGCTCTTGACTCCGATAAACGGGTGCTTGCCTTCCATAATCTGCTGTTGGGCGAACTGACCGCCATCGCCGTAGCGTAGGTTCTGTGCCATACCATCGGGCTGTGACATAAAATCGGGCAGACCGGCGAGCTCGCGCAAGAAGTCTTCGAGGTTGTTGTCGGGGGTAATCAACTTGTTCTGCGTAAGCGTTCCAAGGAATCCGCCGAGCTCCTGCAGGTCAACTGCTGTTACCTGACCATATGAGAGGGTCGGGCAACGCTCGGTGTCGTAACCGTTGAGGTTCATCAAGCGTGGAATGGCGTGGCTATTGAACACCTCGGCAATCAGTCGAACCCACGACTCAACGGCGGCCATAAAGAGTTCGATTTTGGAAGTACCAAGCGAGAACGAGCCAACGCTTTCGTGACCCAACATAATGAAGTCGGCCAAGACGGTCATCGAGATTTGCTGGTTGTAGCGAGAGATGATTTGGTCGGTATTGAACTGCCGTGCGCCACCGCTATTCAGCAACTTGAAGTCAATGAGTTGCTTGCCGTTCTCGTCGAAGAGGGTCGGCAGGATGATGCCCTCTGTCTCGTTTCGCTTGACGTTACGCACGATTGTCTGCATCGCACCCAACGCCATCTTTTCAGCAGGGGTAGCGTTCGAGCTCAGCCACTCGGCGGGAACGTAGGCAACGGGAAGACCGGCAAGGTCACGCTCAACACCAACCGCCTCGAACTCCTCGATACGACGCTTGTAGTACCACGACTTGAAAGCGTTGCGAAGAATGGAACGACCCTCGGGGTTTCCACGAGCCGCCGTAGTGCGGAAGAGCAATCCCTTTTCGATTGGAACGACATTGAGGCGACCAGTTGTAGGGTCGCGCTGAATAAATGCCTTGATTCCGCCCGATTCGTCGAACTGCCACTGCCATAGGGAGTCTTGGGCGCGCATAACAATCTTGCGCCAACCGACCTTGTTGTCGGAGAAGTTGGAACGCTTCGAGGGGTCTTTCTGGTTTGGACCCTTGCGCTGTTTGTAGACAATCTCAAAGAAAGCAAAGCCGTAGGGGAGGAACGAGAGAATGGCAATCATCAACTCGTGCCACGAGTGGCTCATATCATCCATACACTCCTGAACGAACTGGGCCGCTTCACGGTCAGCATCGCTCGGAGTGGTTCCGCTTGGGTCATCGTATGGGTCTACGCGCCAGTCAACTTGGAGAATGATGCGCTCAATGGCAAACAGCATCGCACCGATAACTGGGTCGTTCTCGGACATATCCCGATACGCAGTAAGGGCTTGTCGGCCTCGTAGTTGCGGGAGGATATCGTCAATGACGAATCCACCGGTACGCCAAAGACCTGACGCACCGAGTTCAGCAAAGTTATTTACCCTATTCTGGTCGTCGGGCATCTCTACTCCGTATATCTATGAACTCGCTGGACTCCACTAGGCTACTACCCTTTTTCATCATCGAACTGATGCGCCTACGTTGTGACGGTGAGTGACCGCCCCAAACGCCATATGGCTCATCGAGTCCGTAATCCAAGCAGTCATAGCGAACTGGGCACTCAAGGCAGAGTTTTCTCGGTGCGATGAGGTGATTTCCGCCGTGCGTTCCTGCTTCGGGGTAGAACTTGTCAATGTGGCGAGCATCCTCGGTTCGGCAGAGGGCAAACTCTTTCCACGGTGGTCCGATGAAGACCTTGAGCAAATCACGCTCAATGTAGACGAAATCTAGGCGATTGTCTGGCTTTTGATTGTAGAAATCCTCAAAGTCTTCAGCCATCTAATCGCCCTCGTAAATAGAGCAAAAGGCTAGAAAACGAATGGCTTGCGATTCTGTCCACCCGGCGGCCATCATAGTTTGGAGGGTATGCCAAAGCCCGTGGAACGTTTCGACCGCATCGGGCATTTCAGCAAAGCCCAAACCCAAATCGGGGTCGGCGGAGCTCGTGATGTCTTTGTCGAACTCGTCTTCGGGCGGGTTTGGAAGTGTCACGTTTGGAAATGCTACAGCATCCAAACTAGGAAATGTTGGAACAATGAAAAAACCGCTAAGCCGAATCCGCTTCTAAAGGAGATTAGAAATAAACGGACTCGACCTAGCGGCCGATTTGATTGGCGTTCCCGTTAGGGAATCACCATCAACTTGTGCGCCTAGAACGGCTCTTCGTCAGTGAACGAGCTCTGGGCAGGTGCTTGGCGCGGCGCTGGGGCAGAACCCCCGTCGCTCTTGTTGCCGACAGACTTCGTGACCTGTGCGGTGGCCCAACGGAGGTCGGGTCCAATCGCCGTTGCACGGATGCTGTAGGCGGTGCGCTTGACACCTTCCTTGTCTTCGTAGGCGCGCGAAGTCTGGGTTCCAGTCACGATAACGCGCTGGCCCTTCACGAGCGAATCAGCAAGGTTGGTGGCGTGTGAGCCAATGACGGTGCAGTCAAAGTATGACGTATCGCCATCTACCCAGTTGCCATCCGAGTCCTTCTTGCGAGAACCTACGGCAATCGTAATGTTGCAGTAAGCATCTCCGCTATTGAAGAACTTTACTTCGGGGTCGGAGACAAGATTGCCTACGACCGTGATGGTGGTATCGGACATTGAAAGTCCTCTCTCTCTACTAGTTACAGCATTAGTGTTCGCCCCTATAGCAAGGAACGAACGGCTCTAATAGTATCAAGTGAACAACGTACCTGTCCAGCCTTTTTGTGTGCTAATTGTTGGCGGATTTCGGTCTTTTCCAAACCAGTCAAATCCTCAAGCCAATCCACGGCATCATTCAGCATCGCAAGGCGCATCGCATCGAGGTTTATGGCGGCCTTGAGCCCCTCTTCGAGAGCGACCGTCTTTATTACTTCTTCGCTGATTGGGTTCGTGTCCATAGGGCTACCTACGCCCACGATAACACGGCTCACTACGAAGAGATACTCAACTACGAGTAATCAACTACACGATGTTGCGGTGTGATGCGGCGAGGGTGCGTAAGCCATCCATATTGGTCTTAGCGGCCGCCAAAGCCTCTCGGAGTGTAGAGAGATTGTTTCGGGCGAGCAAGGCCGCACGACGCAAATCAGCAGTCGCTACGACCGCCGTGTCATCGGTCGCCGGGGCGGTAATCTTCTTGCCCTCTTCGTTGGCGTTGTATCGAGCGAGTAGTCGTTGTTGGGCGAACGCCGTTTCGTACTCCGCTTCGGCAATCGCAGAGTCGTGACCTGCCGCACGAATCTCGTCGGTCAACGCTTCGATGTGGTCTTCCAACTTCTCAATTCGCTCTTGGATTTCACCTTGCGAAAGCATTTCGTATCTCCTCTATTACGACAAAACTCCTAGAGGACACTCTAGCCTCTAGGAGTTCTACGCACAAGTTAGTTGGTGACTATTTGCTCGCCACACACGGGAGAATTACAACGCAGAGCTCGACCGTAGATTGCCTCGTTTGCTTTCAGCAACGCAAGGTCAACGGGCAAGAAAACGTCTTCGGGTGCACGGTTGTTCGGGTCGGTCAAACCGAATCGGTCAACACACGCTAGGCACAGAAGAACGCCGTTGTTCGTGTAGGCAACTGTCATAGTGGCACTACCTTAGCCGTGGCGAAACCGTTGGCGTTGATTTCACCAAATGCCCCATCACGCTTGTAGCCCCAACTACCGAGTTTGTTATCCACGTTGACGAATGGGTCATCCCAACCATTCGCAGCCACGGTGGACTTCTCCGAGAATGGACCCGAGGTTCCGCCCTCGATGTCTCGCACGAGCAACATCTCATACGCCAACTTGAGGCCGACCATCTTGGGAGTGATGCAGATGGTGTACGTTGCGTTGGGAGTCATTACAGCACCCCCAAACGCTTCGCACAGATGGGTCCAAGACCCCGGCGCACCGACTGTCCGACCGTCAAGGTCTTGAGGCAAGCGAGGCAGTTGCCCGAGGCGAAGGCGTGGGCTTCGGAGAGTTCGAGGAACTTCTCACGAGCCTTGTCAACGCCACCCGTCAAGAGGAACTGCAAGGCGGCAATCGTCTTATCCGAGACACTCGCCGTGCTGAACTTCTTTACGCCCTTGTCGGTGAGGTTCCCGAACTTCCTGTAGGACAACTCGTTGTCGGGACCCACGAGCAAGGCAACAACCAACTGACCCTGACGGTACTTGTCGGCGGTGAACTTGAGCGTGGTGTGCTTTCCGTCACCGTGTTCCACCGTGTAGATGCCGACCGGAATCTGCGTCGTGGGAACCGTGTTGGGAATCAACGAACGGTCAACGTAGACGTAAGGCTTCGGGGCAACGGGCGTTGGGGCAACGGGCGTTGGAATCGCCGGGGCCGGCTGCTGAATCGCTACGGGCGGAGTGGTCGGGCGGCCCGAACCAATCTTCCGTGGCTGCTTGAGCAACGTTCCGATGATTGTGCTTGCCTCGGCACGGGTGAGCAGGTCAACCGTGATGGCTCGCAGGTCGGCTGGCGCAACACGCTGGTTGAGCAAGTCGTTGATGTAGGCAATCTGCTTCCCAGTCGCCTTCAGCACTTCTGTAGTCATCGTTTCTCCTTTGTTTGATTTCTACATAACTAACTATAGTGGGGTTCTGCTACATAAGCAAGGATAGTTTGGAAAAACTTTCTAATCCCCTTTATTACAAGGGATATCGAGAGATACTTGACAGGGGTGTAGTTTCCAAACTAGGATAGGTATGTAGGAAAAACAAAGGAGAGCCAAATGGCAAATACAGCAAATTACATTGAGTCGGAGTTCGGTGGATTGGTCGGTGCGACAATCACCGAGGTACGCCCACTAACCCCGGCGGAGGTTGATAACTACGGATGGGATGCCTCATACGGAACGGTTCCGTTCGCAATCTTCCTCGACAACGGCAAGGTACTCGTGCCGAGCTCCGACGAAGAGGGCAACGACGCAGGGTTCGTGTTCGTTGAGGATTACAAGTAATCCAACCGAATCACCACTAGCCCACCCGAGCAATCGGGTGGGTTTTTTATTTAGTGGCGGCGTTCCTCGTTGAGTTCGTGGTGCATCTCGATTTCTTCTTCGAGTTCCTCAAGAGCCTTGTGAGCAAGGTCGAGGGCGGCCTCGGTTTCAGCAAGTCGTTCTTTCGTGGCAACGTCATCGTGGTCGGTCACGAACTTCTTGCCAATCGTCACGCCAATCCACGCGCCGAGGAAGTTTCCCGAGGCAAGGGCGGCGAGCTCAACGATGGTGTTAGTCGTATTGCTTCCGTTCAGAGTGTTTACGGAATACTTGGCGGCCACAATCCAAAACAATGCGTAGAGAGCCTCGAAGACTCCACTCATAACAGCACGGTTACGGCTCTCGGCCTGCACCATCAACGTCGAAGCGATGTTCGACACGATGAAGCAGATGAGCGTTAGTAGTGCGATAGTAACCATTAGATAATCAAGCCCCGAACGTATTTGAGTCCCTCAAAGTCACTCGCAGATGCGACGTGAGCTCCGCCGTGACCTCGGTGGTGGAACTGACAGAGTACCATTAGGTTTTCAGCACTCTCTACCCACGCACCCAACTTGTCGGGGTCGGAGATTCCGGGGTAGTCCTTTTCGAGCCACGCCAACTCAATGCCGTTCTGTAGAGAGAACTCGACGTGGGCGTGGTGAAGTTCCAACGGATGTACGAGGTCGCACTCCGAGAAGTCGCCACGGTGCTTACCAATGAAGCACTGCCACTTCTCGGGGTCCTTCTTCCATTCTCGGTGGATGTGGTTGAAGTCAATGTAGTGAGGGTCATCCTCACGAGCCGGGTGTTCGGGGAATCGAACGGCGTAGTTGTGGGTCACTTTGGAAACGTGAGCCTCTACCGCCTTGTCTTCGTCACTCATCTACGTTCTTTCTACGGCGTGGTCGTGGGGCTAACTGCTGAACTTCTGATACGGAGGTGCGGTCAATGTGGGCTTCGAGGCGTTGGGTCGTGTCCTCAACGTCTTGGCGGGCTTGCTTTACTTCCGCCTTTACATCTCGGATATCCGTCTGCATCGTGTGAATGGCGGTCTTGAGCTCGTCTTTCACCTTGAGGATTGTCTCGTCGTTTTGCTTCGCACCCTTGGTCATCTTCCAAATGTTGAGTCCGGTCGAAATAATTGACAACACAACAAGTATGGCTTGCCACGTTGCGACCGTTCCGAGTGAAACTGTTACTGCCGTCATAGGGATAGTGCCTTTATCTTGGAGAGGAACGCATACAGAGCGCGTATCGCCTCATACTTCGTGAGTGTGTACCCGTGGGCGAGGTAGAAGTTGCTCGCCCGTTGGGTTGCGGCCGACCATTCACCGTCGCCCTTTACGCCAATGATGACTTGCCACTTCTCAAGGGCGGTCTTGGTTGACGCACCGAATACGCCATCAGCAGAACCCTTTGGAAGCAACTTGTGAGTAATCAGAATCTTTTGGATGGCGATTACTTTCGCACCATACGAACCACTCGTGTAAATCGGTACGGGAACTTTCGTCACGCCCTTAGTCGGGGGCAAAACACCAGAACCAGTCCACTTCGAGAACCACGATTGGAGGGCAACCTCGATGTCGGTGTTGTTTCTCGTGCCTACGGGGTGTCCGACTGATGTGTATTGCCAAAGTGTCCAGCCGATGTGCGACCACGAGGCGGGCAGGGTAGGCAAGGGTAGGGCGCATACGTTTGGGGTGGGCTTGTAGCCGTTTGGGTACGCAGGAAGCCAAAGTGTCCATCCAGCCAACGCCAAGGTCGAGCTCCACGGCTGATACGCACCCGTGTAAATGATTGGAGTGCGATTCGTTAGGTAGCGAACTCGCTCAAGCCAAGCGATTGTCCACTGGACAGTCTTGGTTGGTGACGAACCCTCAACCTCAAGGTCAAGGGCCGGGGGAAGTTGACCAGATGCGCCACCGTGCTTTACAAAGTAATCAGCACTAGCGATTGGGCCGACCTTGCTTGGGTTGGCGAAATAGTATTCGCCGTAAGGCATACCAGCCGCCGTCGCCCCGGAGATGTCAGTCTTGAGGTACGGGTTGGTGTACCAGTTGCCCTCGGAGTTCTTGATGTAGACACCAGCAACCCCCGAGTTTTCCAAAGCCGACCAGCCGAGGGGATGTACGTTGTTTGAGGAAACGTCAATCACCTCGACCCAAGGAACCGTTTTGCAGGCAGTCACCTTTCCAAACTTCGGAGTCGCTGCGCCGCACGAGGCGACCAGAGTGACGGTGAGAAGAATCGCCGTAAAAATAGAAGACAAAAGGGTTTGAGGGGTGCGCGCCATACCTCAAAAATACAATAAGGTTTGGAAAAATCTGACGCCCTAGTCAGTTACTAGGTTCTTGGCGAGCTCTCGCTCTTTCTTTCGCTCAAGGTTGTGCAACTGCTTCTTCCGATACGCCCTGCGACATTCCGTACAAGGCTGTTCACCATTCTCGATGTGGATGCGATATCCCCGAGCAGATGGGCCGGAATCCTTTTTGCAGGTAGGAATCTCCAATCGCCTAATGCTCTTGTTCCTAATGAGCGAAAGCGATTCTCGGGCGGCGATAATCCGTTGGCGTTCACCTCGAATCAAACCGCCCCACACTCCGTAACGCTCGTCGTTCTCGATGGCATACTCGGCACACTTGGAACGGATGACGCACGAGTCGCATCGCTCTAAGACGGATACGGCGACTGGGCCATCATCGTTAGGGTAAAAATCCAAGACGGTCAAATCAGCACAATTGCGCTCGCGCGGCCAATCGAGGATTACTCGCCTTACGACCACTAGTGGTCGCTTTCGTAATTGACCCCTAAGACACAGCGAATCTTGTGCAGGTTTTTCTTCTTTGTTTCGAGCCACTTCCCCGATAAAGAGACATCGGCTTTCTCTTGGATGAAAATCTCTAGGTCATCCGCCTCGGATGGTATTTCACCAATGGGCGTTATCCGACCAACAAGTTTGCCCGTAAACCGTTCGACTAAATAGCCCGTGCAGGTTTTGTCTGCGTTTACTCGCCTATAGATGTGGCGACGTACAGGGTTCATTAGGCGCGAGAGTAGTAGGCGGTGCGGAACTCAATTTCATCTTCCCACGGAGATACAACAATGATTTTGTGCTTGTGGAAGAGTACGTCTTCGATTTCAGCAACGAGCTCGGTGTCGAAGATGGGCGCGCCGGGGGCGGTCCAAACGTGAACCATTTGGTCAACTACTTGGTCGCTCTTGCCGACATACAACTTCCACGGGTCCTCGTTGGGCGGAAGGGAAAATACAACTACATCTTCGGCGGGGTGATTCACGAGTGTCTCCTTTGGGTTGGCTAAGACACTAGTGGCGACACTACACCTATGTCAAGCATTAGTCCTCGTGGTCGTTGAGGTCTTTGTATTCGTTGTAGTTGTCATACGATGCGACCCAAGCGAAGAAGCACACACCAAGAACAATTGCGACAACAACCATAAATAATCTCCTTTGTCTACATCGAGGGTATATGAAAGGTAAACCCCCGTCAAGCATTGACTTGATTTTGATATCAGCAGAGACTAAACTAGGGTTATGTCAATAAACCAAAAACAGGAAGCCCCGGCGATTCCCGACACGATTCTTTTCGTGGCATACGGAACGCTACGCAAGGGCGAAACATTACACGATTGGATTGAGGATTCCATTGTCAAGGAGTTCGGCCCGGTTGTGGTGAAAGGTGCGAAGTTGTATTTCTCGCAGAATCACAACCACTACCCCGTGTTGGTGTGGAGCGGCTCAATCGCAGACAAGGCAGTCGGTGAACTCTACGAGCTCAAGGTCAACGACGATACGTTGGCGATGCTGCGGATGGAGATGAACGCCGGATACACGCTCAACGAAGCGAGTGTCGAAACGCCCGATGGCGAGTTGCTCGAAGCAACGGTCTGCACTTGGAAGTACGAACACGGGAAAGAAGTGCCGAACAACGATTGGTGTTCGGTTGAGACAAGGGAGTGGTGGAAGTGAGCAAGCCTAAGAAGAGCGAGTTTTCATCGTTGATGAACGATGCCGACTACAACTACTGTGTGACCCAATTCGGAATCACCAAAGACCACGCTCGGGGTATGACCGACGCAGATTGGATGCAGTTCTTTGACTGCACCAAAGCCGACCTGCCCTACTACCTCTTGGAAGAAGAGCGTTGGGAAGAGATGCTCGAAGACCCTGCCGTTTACGACTTCATCCGTGACATTGGTGACTTGGATACTGAATGGGCGGAGTATCAGGATGACTTTGCCGATTCGGAAATCTTCCTCGACCGAGTGCAGGACAACGATGACGATGACCTGTGGACTTCGACGTTCGAGAAGTACGCACCCGTCAAATCACCATCGAAACCAGCGTGGTTATCCCCACGACCCACGGCTTTTCGGGCGGAGCCAAAGGCGAAGCCCAAGAAAGTGCCGCACTACTTCGTAGTGGTTCGTTAGAGGTCTAGCGTTCGCTTTGGCGGAACGTAGAGTTTGGCAACGTTCGTGGCGGCCTGTGCGGTTGCCACGGCGTTGTCGTATTCCTCGTTCAGACCCTCGGACAACTTCGCAACGACTTCCTCGGGCGCAATCTTCGTAAGCCCGGTGATTACTTGGATGGCGCGAGTGAGCATCATTCGCTCAATCTCGTGAATCTTCATCACTTGCTCTAGACCGACCTGTACGGCGGTTTCACCAAAGTCAACCTCGACCTTGATTCCCTCTTCGGGCTTGTTTTCGTCAGTCACTCTGATTCCTTTTTCGACACTTCGCCAAATCCTACTATTTCTCCGGCTAGGTCGTAGGAAGCGTGGAGACTATTTACGAGTCTTTCGATTTCCATCGAGAGCTCCTCGTCTACACCGACCCCGATATCCATTTCAGCAAGAGACACAATGAGGTTGCGGAGTATGCCTTGTTGGATGACGCAAAGCGAGATGGCCGACTTCAACGCCTCTTCTTTGGCAATCTGAATCTGCGTATCCTCGGTCAAAAAGTCGTATATCTTGCTTTCGCGCGTCACGAAGCGATAAGTGATTTTCTTTAGGAGTCTCATTTATGCGTGTTCTTCGTACTCGCCCAAACAGAAACACCACCGAAAATCCAAACTACCCAGATGCCCCAAAAGTATTTGGTGGCGAGAACCGATAGATAAAAGAGCGTTCCGAAAATAACGGAGAACACGACACCTAGCGAAAGAGCGAGTAGCCAAAGCCACGCCTTAGCGAACTTCTCGGATGGACTCAATTCAGCAAACGTTCTACGCGCCTCTAAGAGCCATTCTTGGAATAGCCTACGCATTTCCCCTCGCCTTTCTTTTGTCGAGCAATACGACCAGATTAGCCACCTCTTGCGCCCTTTTGTGTAGCAAATGGACTGGTTCCCCGGCTCGAACCTTTTGGGAGAAGATTTCACCACTCATCCCCAATTTCTCTTGGGCGAACTGATGTATCCCGAACTCGAGCTCCTCGTCGCTAAAGAGGTCTTGGAAATCCTCGTCTGATTCGGCGGTCATCGAGAGGGTTCGTATTTGATGGTACGGCCACGGTTTAGACCGATAGAGATACGATTCGCCATCTTCTCCGCGCTGTCGTA
>Ga0208875_1000167_pt1 | contig 28595 bp, 45 predicted proteins | sample CryBogCBH25Aug08_FD_184612 | JGI IMG/M metagenome (GOLD analysis project Ga0208875, IMG submission 184612) | Freshwater microbial communities from Crystal Bog, Wisconsin, USA - CBH25Aug08 (SPAdes) (version 2) | ecosystem: Environmental > Aquatic > Freshwater > Lake | place: Crystal Bog...
CAATCGTAACTTTGATTGCAAGTTTCCCTTATACTTTTCCTTGTGGATGTCTTCTGGTGTAAACAGAACGCGCCATCCTCCAATTAACGGTTTATAAGACACCCAAAAACCAAAATGCAAATTGCCGTCTTCTTTTAATTGAACGTCAGTTTCTGAATTTTCCCCCAACGCTGGCTTTAAGTGAAAATATTCAAAACCTCTTACACCCGGTAAAATTAAATCTTTTATTTCTTCCATTGTTTTCATTTTGGCGGCTCCGGTAATGGCATCCAACGACTGAATTGTTTTTTAAACACATCTTTTTCAAGACATTTTTTCTTTAACCCATCAGGACAATTATAACCCACAATTTCCCATTGGAGAGTTAAAATATTGAAACATGCCATCATCACACAGGAATCTTTTAATTGAACCAAAATTGGTTTGTCGTGTGGCGCTGTTTCTATTGGTTGCCATTCAGTCATAGCCCTTCACCTTCTTCGCAGTCTATTTCTACCTTCACGCAAGCAAGACGGTTAGGCGCTTGCAACCTATCGGCATGTTCTTTTGATAAACATCCAATGGTTGCTCCTTGCGTCTCAGGGACAATATTAAACCAAAACGTCCGCTTGATGCGTGGTTTGACTTCAACAAGGTTATCTTTATAATGGCTGTTATAGATATCAACGCCGTATTTGTTCCAACGAGTGGATTCCCATTCGCCATTCTTTAAGATGGCCCCGTGAACTGAACACGTGCCGCCACCATCGGTTGCATAAATCCGCACTTCACGCCCATTACGGGTGCGGTATTGTTTGTTGATGTCGATTTCATTAATCATACATTTATCCCTTTTGAAAACAGATGATATTCCCCTTCAAAATCATCAGGCTCTGCATCACGGATTATGTATGAAGATTTAATATCGTCATTGCATTTTGCCCAGTGATCCTTGGCATCCCTATTGCTTAACAGGCATTTCCTAAAATTCCCTTGTGTCGTCGTGTATTCAATCACAACCCAATCTGGTTGGGGAATTTGATTTATCATTACGGGTTCAATGCCGCCACTCATAACCGCACCATCCCGCAAAACCCGTGGGTTGTGCTAAATAGTCCTTCGCGTATCACGCAATCGTCTATATCTTTTACTTCTTTAATTAAATTAACCCACCGCCAAGCCATGCATTTGGGGCCGTCACAATAGTATTCCCATTTAGCATTTTGCTTCCGTTTTGCCATTGGGCAAAGTTTGTAGTCAGCTTCTTCAGGCGTCACATAGTGTAAGTTGTCAGTCGGACTTTGGTTTATCGTCATCGTCGTTCTCGTTGATTGATATGGTTAAGTTTGTTATCTGTGAGTAGGCAAATATTATGGCTTCCATTTTATCTATTTGCGCAATTGATTGGGCGCACTCACGCTCAAGCATTTCTATTCTGTCTTTTAATACGTCAACGTATCGCATTACTGGATCATCAGTCATGGCTTGTTAATTTCCTCAAAGTCTACGGGATATTGCTTATAGTTGGCAATGAAGTTTCCGGCGTCAACCAAAGTGTCAAAATCGGCAATCACGTCATAGCGCAACCCAAATTTGTGCCAACGCTTAACTTGGAAAATAACCTTTCCGTTTATCTTATTGCTATTTTCGTCATAAGTAGCCGCTTGGTCTACATCAATGATCCACTTAGGGTGGGGGCTAAAGAATTTAATTAAAGTGTATACGAAGTTCATTGTACTGATCCTTCTGGTTTAACATTGGTTTCTATAATAACAGATGCAAATACCATAGCGGCTTTACTGCGTTCTGGTTCATCTAACTGGTCCAAAACCGTTGCAGAGAATACCGACAGGATGTGCAGGATAGTTCCAATGCTCATGTTATCAACAGCCGCGCCAATGGCATCGTATGCCGCAATGTGGCGTTCCTGCTTTTTCTTTTCCATGTGTTCGTTAAGGTCTATGGTCATTTAACTTCCTCATTCTTTCATCTTGTCGTTTCACGTAATCAATTTGTTCCTGAAACCATTCTTGGTCTATTGGGCTAACCGCCAATGTCTTAGATCGTTCCAGCCAGTCCAGATGCCACTTATCGTAGATTAGCTGCTGTTCAAATTCCGTCTTGTTTTGGTCTAACCACGCCACATGATCTTTTTTTAAAGCTTCCATGTCTTCTTTTACGGATGGGTGGTTAGGGATGTATGGTTCTATGGGGAATGTATTTTCTGTGTTCATAGCATTTTCCAAGGTTTGCGAATTGGCCCGGCGCTATCAAATTGAGTTGTGCAGGAAGTATCTGGACCAACAGTGCCATAGATTGTCCACGCAGGATCATCCAGCCAAGCTTTGCGTTGCTGTTCTTGTTTAAGGATACGGTCTGCTATGATTTGGTCTACGGTACGGTCATCCAAACCAACCGTTCTTTGCCAATGATTGGATTTAGGCAACATATCTCTACTTGGCACACCGTAATCCCACGATGTAACCCGCACCATGTTGGCAAACTCTTGCGTACCCGCAAACAGATTGGCGTTAGTTGGTTCCCAAAACTTATGAATAACTGTCTGGCCGGACAAATCTAAACCTGTGACGGTAGCAAATGGTGTAGCTTGTGCTGCATTAACAGCCATAACACCAGAGTAACGAATCACAGCAGGTGTAGCTACAAGTGCAGTTAAGCCAGTAAGGAACTTACGACGGGATATGGTCATGTTTATTTTCTTCATATAAAACAGTTGTATTAACTTCACCTTCAATCAAGTTAAGTTGTTTTAATTCATGAAGATTTTTGGCATATTCATGAACGTCCATTCCAATTTCTGAGCAAAAATCTGCTTGTTCCTGTGTTAAACCAATTTTTACAGGAACGCGGACATTAGCCATCACTACACCTTCTGCGGCGGCTTCCACAATTTCTGGGTTGGCTGGAGTAATTGGTTCTGCTTTAGTCGCAATAGATACAGGAGCAAAACCCAACATAGCCAAAAAAGAACGTCGTTTTATAGTCATGTTTATTTTCCTTGATAAGTAGGGGGAGGAGCGACGTAATTTATAATATCGTCAAGCGTCCACTCAATCGGGGGCTTTCTCCAAAGGACAGAATCTTCTTTATGCGAACCCGCCGCAATAGCAGCAAAAATTCTCATTAAAAACTTTTCTGTGTCAGTAGGTGTTTTTAGGTTGTCAATTTTATTGAGGGCGTCTGTTAGCTTAAACATGTTGTTCTCCGTTATGGTGTTTGCATAGCGTGTAAAATATCACAAGTCAAGCACTGGAGTCCCAAGACTGTGTATGAGTTATACGGGGGTAGGGGTCGCTAATGGAACCCCACCCCACCCCATTTGAACATTAAAATGATGGTGTCCGTTGCCAACACGATTGGCTGGCACCCAACAAAGCCTCACACGGAATCAACATGAGGGGGCAACAGGATACGCCGACCGCGACAGACCACAGTCCATTGTCCTGCATTAGCGTAGACTACTCAAGCTACAAGAACACCCAAGCGAGGCAGCCATGTAGCAAAGATGGCATTGCCCTACAAGGAATATTTTGTAGGGCAAAAACTAATACAGGGGTGTCAGTTAGGGGCGGTGTATAGCGCTAAGTAATACAGGGGTGGGAGTTATACGGGACTGCGTATAAGGGGCGGATATACGGGAGGGCGTATATACCAAAGTACACCGGAAGTGGGGGTGATTATACCAAACAGGGGGTTAGGTATAGTGAAATGCACCTAACGGGGGTTAGTGTTCAGTTAAATGGGTTTTAGGGAAATTTTGGGATGTTATGTGAGTGATGCGGAGCGTCAGGGATAGCATCAGTGTATTAGCGGGGGGTATGGGTATACCCCACCGGGGGTTGCGCGGCTCGGATAAAAACATAAGCATATCTTTATATGGTTATGTGCTTGACCATATTGGTTATGCTCAAGTCAAGCATAACATAGTTATGTTATAACATTACATAACTATAGATCATCATCCTTTGCATCTGATGGTGCTATTGCCTTTAGCATCGACGCAAGTGCTGATCGATCATCATAATCTAACTTGGCTATATTGATGGTTTGAGTGATCACGGTATTACCATCAGCATCATTATGCTTAAGTGCATCACCATACTTTTTGGGTCTTATCTTTCCTGCCATCCATTTGCGCGTGTCAATTTGCACTTGTGCGCGGCGAATAATCTCGTTCGTCGCATCCAATGGTATGTTGTCAGCGATGTGAAGCGTCTCATCAAATAACGTGTCGGCTTGTTCGTCTCGCGCATATGCGTATTGTCGAGCAAAATCGGCGTTTCGCGCAAGCCACTTCCTAATTGTGCTTCCATCCGGAAAGTTAACATCACGACATATCGCCCTCAAACTCTCGCCATTAGCCAATCGATCAAGCACTTTATCTGCAATCGCTTCATCAAAAACAAGATGACGCCCACGCGATGACAATTCCCGTGGGCGATCTAAAATCACTTGCCCATTTTTGACTGTCTTAACGGTTTTACTCGCTTTCGCTTTCTTCACTTGTTTCATCTTCATCTTCACCTAACAATAATTGTTCATCGACGTATTCTAACACATCATCGATAGCATCTATTGCTTGTAATAAGAATGATTGCTGAACAGTAAAATCTAACAGATCAAATTCATCTGCCCAATCAAGCGAAATCTCGACATCACCATCTTCACTATTAACTAGGCTAAACGTAAGCATTGGCACGGCATCTTCAGACATGGCTATAATCCTCTGTTAATTACCAAATCACTTAGGCAATATTCTATATCACCATCACAATTATGTGAATTAACGCATATTTCACGCCTGGGGCCGGGAAATAACTTAATCTACATTATTTTATGTAAATATGCGCATGGGTGACAAAAATTGTCATGCTTTTTAAATCGATTTAGAAGCCCAATAACGGCATTTAACTATGGTCAAGTACCATGTATCAAAAAAATCAATCTTTCAAAAACGCGAAACAAAACAAGAACATAGCATTTCTTGGCATAGTTATTGTATACTTATGTTGCTACTTGACCATATTGAATAAATCATAGTAAAATCATCATGGGCAAATCATATGCCCATAACAACAGTCAAAACGATGCAAAGGATAAAAACAATGTTTCAGGTGATCTGTTTAGAAACGGGTGAAGCACTTAAAGATGGTCAAGGTAATGTCATTAGCTATGAACAAGGCAGCAATGCCGCATTTTGGGCAAATCAATTCACTGTCGATACTGGCAAGAAGCACCAAGTTAGACGGGTAGCAAGTAATGAAGATTGGCGTAAGCGTGAGATGGATAAATTCACCAATGGCGAATACGATATACCGTTTTGGCTAGTGTCATATGCCGAAACACTATCTCAATATGGTTATGATGGGCATGATCGCTTTGTTCACGTAAGCAAGTTAGACCCTAGCAAGATCGCATATACGCAAGATGCTGATAAAGGTGAGCGTAATATCCAAACGCAAATAAAAGTCGGGTCATATATTCAACAATCGACTAAAGAAATGCCTATGATGATTGTGCGCGAGATATCACTTGCCCATGCCAAGCATTACGCACCTAATGAAGTGCAATTTGCTATAAGTGCTGATGATATTGTCGAAGTATACGCTAACGGGCCGAATTCCTGCATGGGCGGACAAGACACTAGCGGCAGAGTTTCTAGTGGTAAAAAAGACGCATCATTCTTTAACTATATTAACGATGTGTCATGCCATCCGGTTTCCGTTTATGGTGATAGCGATTTATCACTTGCTTATATTAAGGATGATGATCGCATCACGGCTCGATGCCTAGTTTGGGCAGATCGAAAGATATTTGGCAGATCATATGGTGATAGTGAGCGTATCGAAAGCGCATTACGCAATCTTGGCTATCAATTTGGATACTTTAATGGTGCAAAGATTAAGCACATTATTTGCGAGAATAATCGCGAAATAGTGTTGCCATATCTTGACCATACCCAACACGTTAAAGTGCTAAATAGCGAATGGTTAGAAATAGATCGTAATGGTGACATTTTAGGTGATAGCACGAATGGCATAGCTAATCTAAATCAAGAGAGTTGCGAAAATTGCGAGGATACCTGCCGTGAAACCTATGAAGTTTACACCGGTAGAAGATATAGCCAATCATGGTGTGAAGGATGCCGCGATAATAACGCATTTTATTGCACTGGCACTGATCTATACGTCGATAACGATGAAGAAACAACAATCGATGGTGATAGTTATGCGTCATGGTACGCAAACGATAACGCACACTATTGCGAATATAGTGAACAGTGGACATTCGGCGAGACTGTTACCGTTCATCGCATGACCCCTACCGGAAGAATACTTGGCCAAGAATGCATCATCGATATAATAGATGATCATGCTTTCATGTGCCGTATTAGCAATGAGCATTATGAAACGGAATTTATGGTTAAAGATGTTTGGACAGATGAGCCAAGAGCGATTTGCCATTATCCTAATGATATACCATCGTGGTATATTGGTGAGATAGTTTATAAAGACCCTGCCCAATGTCAGATGACGGTAATAGCAACTTATCAAGGGTACGCATTGGTAGCATAACAATAGTTATGACGCATCGTGGCAGCATGATGCGTTATAGCGATTGTTAATGTGACAATCGATAGCGAAAGAAACCAACATGACAAAAACAATGTTAGAACGTAAGAAACCTAAGTTGATATGCGATAACCCAATCAATACATTGGGCAAGATGATGCAAACGATGCGCCCATCTAACACTAAAACGCTATACAATTTTATAGATGATTACATTTTACCACTAGGTGCAACATTAGATCATGCGGGTAATGCCGTTATTCGCATTGGTGACAGTAAAGTATTATGGTCATCTCATACCGATACCGTGCACCGCGTATCGGGTCATCAGCGCATCGTGGTCAATGGTGATATGCTTAAGTTGGGGCATGGGTCACTATCTAATTGTTTAGGTGCAGATTGCACCACTGGTGTTTGGTTAATGCGCGAGATGATCTTAAATAATGTTGCAGGGTTATATGTCTTTCACGATAGTGAAGAAATAGGCGGCATTGGGTCATCTTGGTTAGCTAAACACCATAACGGGTTATTAGATGGTATTGATTACGCGATAGCGTTTGATCGCAAGGGTTATGATAGCATCATCACTCACCAATCAGGCGGCAGATGCGCTAGTGATGCTTTTGCTAAATCATTAGCTAAACAATTACCAAACGCATATGAAACCGACGACACTGGCACTTTTACTGATACCGCCAATTACACTAGCGTTATCGGCGAATGCACCAATATTAGCGTAGGTTACTTTGCACAACATACCGCCAATGAAACGCAATCGATTAGCCATGCCCTAGAATTGCGCGATGCAATGTTGCGCTTTGACGAAAGCAAATTGGTCAAGTCACGTAATGCAGGTGATATTGACCCTGATAGTTTCGATTATCGCTTTGGTAGTTATGATCGCAATTATAAGGGTTATTATAGCGACAATGGCTATTACGATTATGGTTTCAAATCCGATACCAAAGGCAAGAAACGGTCTTATAACAGTTTCTACGATATGGTTGATTATATCCAAGATAATGCTGATGCCGTTGCCGATATGCTTGATCAGTATGGTATCACGTTAGATGACATTATCGATCACGTCGAAGGGTCAAATAAAGGTTAACCAACATGACAATAGCAGATACATTAGATGCGTTAATTGAGCCTAGCTTGTGGCTAGGTTTGATCGCGATGATATGGATGATTAGCGATGTGATCTTCACTAGTCGTTAGATCATCCGGCAGCGAGACTAGGCACTAGGGCATTAACTTGTCCTAGTGCTTTTTTGTCGTCTTTTTTTTAATCGATTGATCGCGATCTTTCGAAACGATGACCCGTGCCTGGAGCCTGGCCCTGGAGCAGAACCCAAAATCAAAACCAATTCGGTTTTAGAAATGCCATTTGGATTTGGATTTGGATTTGGATTTGGATATTGAAAATGAAATTAGATTTGGATTTGGAATTGGATTTGGAGTTGGATTTTAGTTTGGATTTGGATTTAAAATGTTACAAATATAACTTGACGAACAAACCCACACATGACTATAAAACCCTTATGGATGAAAATACCTATAAATTGGGCCTATTTTTATCCATTAGACAAAAAAAGGAGTAATAACAATGAGACAAGCAGACGAAGTTTTATTTACCGCATTTGCATTAGGCGCATTATCAGTCATCCTAGATCGGGGTGAACTTGAATTCGATATTTGGTTGGCTATGGGGTCAGGTTGGAATGTCAACCTATTCAGCAATAGCGAATCAGTTATGGCGACCGCCTACCCAGTGAAAAACGGCTTGATGGACACAAATCATGCCCATCATATTTACACCGAATATTTACAGTGAGGAAAAGATGTCAAAATTTAAGGTAACGATTAAGAAAGAACAATCAATAATTGTTGAAGCTAAAGATAATAAAGAGGCTTTGGTAATTGCTGATATGGAAAGTAATGACGATGATTGGGAAGATGAATACGTAATCTTTCCGTTACACGTTGAGTTATATAACGGCCCATTAGACGCATTTAACCCAGATTATCCAAATGAAAGACAGTAAAATGACCAAGAAAATGGATTGGATTAAAGAATACCGTGCCGACATTCAGTCATGCTATGGCGATGACCCTGTAGAGGGCTATATTTACCATTTTGGCGAACCCGATACAGAATGGTTTGAGAATAACCTTCATATCTATAAGAATACCCACTTCCCGCATGGGGAGTGGTACCTTTGCATTGGCAACCAAGAATGGGAGTCAGATGATTTGGAAGAGTTGGAAAGTATTCTTTGGAAAGAAGCCATTAGCTTGGGCCGCACCCAATATGCGGGTGAGCCATGAAATGGGCTTATTACAATGAAATTGACCCGTTTGCCGCGCAATGGTTGAAAAACCTGATTAAGGGGGGGCTTATTCCGAATGGCGAAGTTGATGAAAGATCAATTATCGATGTTAAACCTGATGACGTCAAAGGATTTACCCAAGTCCACTTCTTCGCAGGTATCGGTGGATGGGCATATGCAACCAAACTTGCGCGATGGCCCATCGACAAACCAATTTGGACGGGAAGTTGCCCCTGCCAACCATTCAGCGTTGCCGGAAACCAAAAAGGGCAGAAAGACGAAAGACATCTCTGGCCCACCTTCTTTAGCCTCATTAAAGCCTGTAGGCCCGATGTGGTTATGGGAGAGCAGGTTGCGGCAGCGGTTGGCAAGTCTTGGCTCGACGGAGTGTTCACTGACTTGGAAGGCATCAATTACTCCGCAGGGGCGACCGTTGTTCCGGCTTGTGCCGTCAACGCACCGCACCGCAGGGACAGACTTTGGTTTGTGGCGAAGTCCTCAAGCGTCAGAGGCGACGAGGGGTCCGAAAACGGAGAAGTTTTACAAGCATTGCATCCAAACGGGTCAGTCAATGGTAACACTGACGGATCAGACACGACACGCGATGTGGCCTACCCCATCGTCGAGGGACGGCAAGGGTGGCTATCAGGGTGGTCGGATACGGAATGGCAAACTGTCGAACGATACGTTGGACGTGACGGCCCAACACACTGGTCAAATGCAGGTTGGATTGGAGGGGCAGACGGCAAACAAAGGCGGTTTGAACCCTCAATTCGTCTGTTGGCTTATGGGGTTTCCGCCAGAGTGGGAAAGCTACGCGCCTACGGCAACGCCATCGTCCCGCAAGTCGCGGCAGAAATAATGAAAGCATATTTGGATTCACACGGCTAAACCATGTTGACACCGTGTGTAATATTGGTAACATAACAATGTCACAACGCAAAGAAAGGTTACAAACATGACATACATACCTGCAATGGATTTGGTTGGCCTATCGGATACCGCCTTGGTTGATGAAGCCGCGAAGATTGATATGACCATCAAAGCCCTGACAAAAAAGTTGGATGAGGCTAAGGCTATCATCCGCTCCCGTGGAGTTGATGAGTTACTTGGCACTAACTTTAGGGCCACCGTATCCACCCCATCAGTCCGTTGGACATTGGATACCGAACGGGTCAAGACCGAAATGGGTGAAATCTGGTATACATCGCGGTGCAAGGTATCCCAACCATCGCCATCAGTCAGCTTCAAGCCATATATTTCACTTGGGAATATCCAAGTCGCATGATTTTGCCTTGGGTTATGAAAAAGAAGAAAACACGCGACCTTACGGGGCCGCGTGTTCGATCCTGGCTTATTGCCAAATACAAAATAGTTCAATCAACCCCCGACACGTTAACATGTGTTAACATCACCGAAGAAAGGCAGAAGAATGGATCAAGAAAATGAAAAGATGATTACGGTTACCCTTAAAGTTCCAGAACGTGTCGGTAAGATACTTTGGGTTTTGGGGGACGAAAGCTTTGCCGCAATCAGTGGTTTTGACGAAATGGAAGCAATTAGACAGTTTGCTTACATTGCTGATGTTTCTAACTTTATGCAAAAGCTGAAGGATGGTTTGATGGTTGGAACATTTGCGGCAATTATGGAAACAGTCTCCGACGTAGTAGATGATATGTATGGAGACGACGAAGATGAAGGAGCATTACACTAATGGCTATTCGCATTGCATCAGTTGAAGAACCTATTTTGGATAAACCTAAAAAGCATCTAAAACAAAAAGCCGTTGTTAAGCCAAAGGCCAAGAAAGCTGAAGATGGTAGGAAGCGTTCTGGATTTGCATCCATGACCCCTGAGCGGCGCAAAGAAGTGGCGTCAAAGGGTGGGAAAAGTGTTGCCAAAGAAAAACGGTTTTGGACGGCCAACCCAGAAAAGGCTAAACAAGCACGACAGACCGTAATGGATAACCGCAAAGCGAGAAGTTTGGCTAATGGGCAAACTTAAAGATAGTTTGTATTCACCGGACTTGGCCGTTCGTTGGTTAGGTCCATACCCTTTATCCGACCCCACAGAGGAAGAAATGACAGGTTTCCAATCTAAACGACAAAGTACAACATCGCGATATGCTGATGATGAGACGGTAAAAGAACTTATCCGTTTGCGGGTTGAAAATGACAATTTAAGGAAACAATTAGCTGAAACCAAATTATGCTCATGTAAAAAGCGTGACATGGAATTGGATCAGATGTTTGCTTACTTTGAAGATCCGTTTGGAACAAACAAATTCAATGGTGGCGAGTAATGATGCTCATTCCTTGGACTACTAGAGAACGCGATATGATGGTTAAGCTGTGGCAGAGCGGTGAGAGTGCCGCCATGATTGCAGCTAAACTTGGCAATAACCGAACAAGAAACTCTGTCCTTGGATTTCTTTACCGATTAAGGCGTAGTAACCCAGAAATGGAAATACGCTTTGAAAGCCAACAAAGTCGCCCACGACAAAAGAATTCAATACCGGTGGTTAGGCCAAAGAAACCCAAACCAGAGCCGATTGTCCAGGTTAACTTGTTTACCCCTATTGAAGAAGTACCCGCACCGGATGGTGGCGTCCCATATTTTGAGACGCGCCTCTTCCAATGCAAATACATTCTCAACACTAGCAAAGACCCACATAATGTTAAATGCTGTGGGGCTTCTGTTTATCGTTTAACATCATGGTGCAAAGACCATTACTACGAAGTGTTTACAGAACGTACTTCCCACGGAATACAGGCCGCCCATTTATCATCTGGCAAAACTCAGGTGGCATCAAAATTCCAGTTTCGTCGAATGTAAGAACGGCGAAGCCCTGATGCGCACGGCTTGGCGCACCCTCTCCATATTGAAACGCTTTATGATTAGGGTCGCCAAGCATCCCCGTTTCCACACCCCAATGTGACCCACGACGATTGCGAACAGCAGTTAGCTGTTGAGCATGAGTGTGATTTGTAACGGTCGTCCATCCCGACACTTGCGCATTGTTATAAGCGGCATGAATACCTGCACGGAAACGATGCCTGAATTCAACATCATCATTTAGTTGGAATGAATAACAAAATTCCCACATTGGGAAACGGTCAGCCAATCGACCTGCGTAATCTTCCAACTCACTGGCTTGGTTGGCTAGATAATTGTCCACCCGCATGTCATGGTTGCCAATCGTGAAAATGCGGCGTCTGCATTTAGGAAGCTGATCCATCCACTTCTTGGCGGCATCTATTTCGGCCGATACCTTTGGTGCTGCAGAACCTAAAGTCGCTCCATGCCGACTCACTCTTGCTCCATCAATAATATCGCCATTAAGGATAATAATTTCAGGTTTTATTTGTTTAGCTATTTTAATAAATGCTTTCATCATAATAGTATCAACGCCAGGCCAAATATGGGCATCTCCGCCTACAATAACACAACCACCCTCAATTTCATCGGTTAAAATTTGAGGATATAGCCATTGGGCGGCCAAGCCATCGTTTGCTGTTTCATAATGTTCCCACATTTCAGGGAATCTTAATTGGATCATGTCTAATCGGGCGCTAACTGTGGAGGACGGCATATTCAATACGCGCCCCGTTGCCCTCAAAACTTTATTTTGTCGATAATATTCTTTTAGTGTTTCTTCCAACACTTCTTTTGCTAGTGGCGGCATTCCCATTTTTGAACATCCTCATTTGACGTTGGGTGCAAAATACATGAAAACGGCCATAAGACAACCATAACATTTAGTAGGGTTAATTATGACCGCTGACGAGTTTACTGCTTTCGTTAATTTTGTTCGTGAAGAATACGGTGTGTTTGAAAACGCCTTGGCTAAATCAATGGGATTTAGCAGACAGGTTTTGGCAAGATGGCGCAAGAAGGGAAGCCCTGCATACGTCGATCTTGTAGCGGCTGCAGTCATTGCGGGTCTTGACCCTTGGAGGCCAGGGCCAGAACATCTGCCCAATCCTGCCCTACGACAGGCGGGACAAGAACCTGAACCTGCATCGCATATTGAAGCGTAAGGCGTTTAGCCAAAGCATACGCGGCCGCGTGGCCTGTAAAGCTTTTGTCGTTGTCGGCAAATACTGTAACACTCTGTGCTATAGTTGGCGGAACCCACTTAGCCATGTTCTGTGCGTTGACACACGCCCACACCGGTATGCCAAACAACACCGAAGCGGCAATGGCAGTCTCAACACCTTCAGCTATCCCCATATGCTCATCGGCAGGTGCTAACCGAATCGCTGAACCATCCGGCAGTGGGCCAGACATGACCCTGCGATTGGGCGTTACATCTGCCTTGCGACCATCTTCAGTAAGATATGTCAGATGAACATTCTGAGCCGTATCGTCCACGCCGCAAATCTTGCTAACCATAAGCCAGTGGTATTTACCCCTTAACTCACGAATTGAATTAGAAGCCCATACAAGCCCCAAACGGTTCTTTAGGTAACGATGCACTACGCCTCCAGGTTTAGGCTTATCAGCAGTATCCCAAACTCGCTTAATCTTCTGTCTGCGTTGTATTTCCTCAGAGTTATCCTTTGGAGTGAAAGAAACCTTCTGCCCAAGAATGTCTGTGACGGCTTTAGCAATTTGACTAAAAGGTTTTCCCGTAGTTATTTGAACCAAGGTAAAGCCATCACCGGCGCCGCATACGTTGCAGTAAAACGACCCTGAACCATTGCGATCATCAAATCGAAATCGATCCCGACCGCCACAAGCCGGACAAGGCCCGTGACGGTTTACAAGATATTTCGAATCAACCCCAAGTTGTGGAAGTAACGACTTCCAATGGCCGTTGGTTATCTGTGTTAGCGTTTTTTCTGTTAAATTTGTCACTTCTTTTTGCCTTAACAATATTGTGATGTCTGATGTAACTCATGGTCGGGGCAGTCGGTGAGAGGGCGATGCCCTTAAACGAATTCGAGGGGCCAACCCCAAATCTATCCTTATAGACCCAATATGCCCACCCGTCTTTGTATCCACGAGCGATCGCGTAACCACGCAATTCGCGATAGAAGATTTCTTTCTCTTTTTGGGTATACCCAGAGACGGCTTTTTTTCCATCTCTAGTAAGTTCACTGAGTACGCCTGTAGTATGTTCAACCTTACTAACAGCCTCAGCCTTGAAACCACACGCTGGGCATACCTGCGTACGGATGGGCTTGAGGAACGTGCATTTCGGGCAAGCTTTGGGTAGGGCGATCTTTTTTTCACGTTCAATGGTTCCTCTGCCTTTTCCATCATCCAACTTATCGTGAAGGATGTCAGTTACAAAACCTAACCGAAGTGTCGTATCACTATGGTCAAGTATCAAGCAATGATCTTTGCCTTCTGCCGTACGAAGTCCACGCCCAATCATTTGCGTGTACAAAATTTCAGACTTTGTGGGCCGCGCCAAGATGATACACCGAACATCCCAATCCACGCCCGTGGTCAAGACGCCAACATTGCAAATTACTTTTAAATCGCCGTCCGCGAATTTTTTGGCGATTTTTGCACGGTCTTCCAAATTGGTATACGCATCCATGTAACCCGTTGAAATTCCAGCTTTTTCAAACAATGTCTGAATGTGCTTGGCATGAGTGCGATTAACCGCGAAACAAATTGTCCCGCGATTTTGCGATTTTTCCAACCAAGTAGAAACGATGTCGGCAACCAATGGAGCCTTATCTACCGCCGCACCCAACTGCTTCTTATTGTAATCACCCGCAACCGTAGCTACCCCATTTAAGTCGGGCGAAGATGGGGCAAAAACTTTAAAGTCAGACAAGTGTTTACGATCAATCAATTCTTGGGTAGTCGTCCCAATGATCAGGTCATCGTACAAAAGCCCCATGCCCTTGGCCCAAGGGGTAGCTGTCAAACCAACAACAGGGATGTCTTGCCAATCGGGATGATTGAACCATGCATCGTAAAACTTAAACATGACATGGCACTCGTCCACGATGATCAAATCAGCCTTGGGGATTGGCCGTCTAGCCAACGTCTGCACGGAGCAGACTTGTACAGGTTGCGATGGATCGGTGCGTTCATGCATCGATTGAATGACGCCAATTTCCCAAATGTCGTGACGCTCAAACTTTTCTACGGTCTGATCAATCAGGCTCAAAGACGGGACGCAAAACAAAACACGGTTTCCCTTCTCCCGTGCCATGCGAACAATCTCGGCTGCCGCAATCGTCTTACCCGCACCAGTAGGCATTTGCACCACGGGTCTGCGCTTACCACTGCTCAAGGATTTTCGTAACTTAGCTATAGCATCAAGCTGATAGTCTCTTAATACAGCTTTACTCATGTTATTATCCTTATGTTATTTATATTATTATATATAGATTATATAAAACATATATAACCTAACATACCTATCTGGTATGAATATTATATATATTATAACTATTTACGCGTGTGCGCGAGGGGGAAAGAACCCGCCCTCGTATGGAGAACCAAGGGCGGGTCAAGTCACCGTTATCAGTGACGGTCAAAAGGGAGGAGTACCGTCACACTATACGGCTAACAACTTTTTGCGCGTGATGCAATACCCTTTTGGTATTTTTTTATGCCGTAGATCACAGTCGAGTGCCGGACATCCATGAGTCGGCCAATCTCTGAATAAGCCAAATTAAGTTCGTTTTTGGCGCGGTAAAACACTTCACGCCGAACTTTAACAACATCCGCCCTGATGGTTGGACTTCTTACGATATTTGGATCGATGCCGTGCATGGCGGCAACTTCCCGAAGCATGGTGGCAAACTTGCGGTTGTAGAGCCTTACTTGGAGAACAGGAGTATCCTCCAGGATTTTAGATTCCTGCGGCAAAGTGACTCGTTCGATCGGAACAACGCCAGTAGGGCCACTGACGCCGCCCAATCTCTTTTTGACAGCCAAATACTTGGCTTTCAGTTCATCGTAAGTCTGCGGTTCTCTGTCCATGCATCTTCCTCAAGACCATATACGGTCACTACCATAGGTACACCATGATCGCCCCACTCTGCAGCGATAGCTTTACATTCCGAATCATCTTCTACTACTTTAGTTTTAACCAAAAGGTCGCTTGTTGATTTTAATAAGTTATCCAAATCCCGACGCCTTTTGTCCGGCTTCGTCGCGGAGATGTGAACGATATACTGCCCAAGTATTTGATCCTTGGTCTGTGACTTGACCATCCAAGAAGCTTCTTCAAGCCAAGCCACGTATTCAGGGGAACGATACATACGACCACCTTTGCCTACTTTCCATAAACGGTTTGTGCTAGGGGCCAATGGCAACTCAAGCTTGATCATGCTGCTTCCAATCAAGGAAAAAATGGTGTAGTGTAATTTCCTTGTTTGTTGCTCTTACAATCCTGACCATCAAATTCAATGATGGGTCTTGAACGCCACGCTCAACACGGGAAATGGACGATGCAGTTGTTCCCGCCAACTTAGCAAAGTCGGTTAGAATCACGTTATTTTTTCTACGCCATTGGCGCAGTGGATGCTCATTCATTTGGTACTACTCTTGGCCTTTCACGCTTAATTGGCAGGGGTGTTATTACTTCTGGTCTACCCATAGTTATGTTGGGTTGGCCCCGAACTTCTCTGTTGTTCCAAGTCCAACATTCACCAGTTTCATCTTGAAATACCACCCAGAGTAGGTCATGTTCAGCGCCGTAGTCGATTAAAGCGTGTGCCAACCCCTTGCCTTTTGGGGACATGACAGGAATTGGCGGGTTAAGTTGTAAAAGCATAATGGCCTCTTGACTTTGTTTACACCATACGTAAATGATCAACTCGTTGACAGCAAGAACGGAACAAAATCCTAAACAGGGATTTTGCGAGAAAGGTAAAAAAATGAAAAGCAAATACGACGTAGATATGCTTAAGAGAACCATTGAGTTGCTTCTTGAGCGTTACCCAGAACTTAAAGAAGATGAGGAACTGAAAGCAGATATGCTTGAGGGTGCGACGGATTTCCGCGAAACAATGGAAAAACTATTGCGCCGCACACAGGACAATATTTACTTGTCCAATGCGTGTCAGGCAGCCGAGCGTGATATTCACGATCGTCGTAAGCGGTTTGACAAGCGCGTAGACTTTGGTCGGGAACTGATGAAGCGACTTATGGAAGCTGCCGATGTGCGCAAACTTGAGTTTCCAACGGCAACTTTGTCACTGATGAATACGCCGCCGCAAGTCGTTGTGCTGAATGAATACGAAATTCCAGATGACTTTATGCGAATCAAAAAAGAACCAAACAAAGTACTGTTGAAAGAAATGTTGGAGAAAATGGATGTGCCAGGTGTTACGCTCTCAAACGGTGGAACCACCATCGTCATTAGGGGAGCATAAGCCAGTGAGTGCAAAGATTGCATTAGCCCTGCATAACGTAATGACCAAAGTTACGTATGTTCAAAAGGGTAGTGAGAATAAGTTTCACGGTTACAAGTATGTTTCTGAAGCTGATTTGCTTGAGAAGTTGCGTCCCGCCTTGATTGAGGAGGGTCTTATCTTAATCCCATCGATTGAAATGGTTCGCCCTATGGACGAGCATGGCAATACGGTTGTGGATATGCGGTATGAGATTGTCCACAAGGATGGCGATATCTGGCCTCATCTGATTCGTGTTGCCGGATGTGGTAACGATCGTGCCAAAAATGGCACGGTTGGTGATAAGGGGCTTTATAAGGCAATCACTGGCGCAAATAAGTATTTTTTGTTCAAGCTATTCCAGATTGAAACAGGCGATGATCCTGAGCGGGATACTACGCCAGTGGCACATGAGTCAGTGGCAAATAGCGATGCGTTAAGCCATTGGCCGGATTATACTAAAGACTTATATACCTATATGAAAGTATTCCAGATGGCGATTGAAATGTGCCGGACGGTTAAAGAGGTTCAAGACTTTTGGAAGCAGGAGTTAAAAGAAAACTTCACCAAGATGAACTTGAATAAAGACGATGCAGATTACGAGGCTTTGCGTCAACTATGTGCAGACCGCGTAAAAGAAATAAACGCTGAAAAGAAAGGAAAGTAAGATGGCTTACGAACAGCGCAATAACTCTGGAATTATTTCTAATAACAAGTATAAAACATTAGATAAGCACCCTGATATTTCCGGTAACGCCTTAGTGAATGGTGTTGATTACCGCATGGCAGGATGGAAGAAACATGGGTCACAAGGTGAGTTTTATAGCCTTTTATTCACACCAAAAGACCCATCGGGCGAACGTGCAGAAGCCCCGACAAAGACCCCGCCTCAGAGAGGGACGATGACGAAAGCATCCAGTAAGCATGAGGTAATTGAGGATGAAATCGACGACGAAATACCTTTCTGAGCAGAGCGGTACTGAATACATCGTTCTTTCTTATCGGACTGATAAACACGGCCATGTGCGTAAAACCAAACTTGGTCGTGGATTTACTGGACGCAAAGAAGGCACGATTAACGTAAACTTTGAAGCTGCCCCACTTCCCAATCAAGACGGTGAATGTTGGGTATCTTTGGTTCCGTACGATCCTAACTTTGGTGAGCAATACGAATGACCCAATTTATATCCGATGACATGATGGAAGAAGCCTTAACATTTCTTGCCACTCATAGTTCTCTTGGTGCAGAAGCCAGATCGGATAGGTTCAAAGCGGAACACGCCAGAAAGAGGGTCAGGGCAAACCTGATCCTCTCCTCTGAAGAAAAAACATCTGCCATGAAAGAAGCTTGGGCAGAACAACACGAACTATATGCTGAAGCAGTTAATAACGAGGCAGACGCCATTCGCAATGATGAGTATCTACGCGCAGAACGCAACCGCGCCGATGCTGTCATTGAGGCGTGGCGATCAGAACAAGCCAACCAAAGAGCGGGGAATAGTTTTAAATGACATTTTCTGTCACCCTAACACGAGAAGATATGAATATCATTCGCATCCTTGGCGAATTACGGTCATCCATGAGTCGGTCGCACGGCGTTAAGAATAATAAAGTTAGTGAACTTGCTGATCATGAAATTGATATTGATGGTGTGATGGCTGAATTCGCTTTTTGCAAACACCACAACATCTTTTTTGATCCTACAATTAATCCACGATCAAGCACTTATGATTGTTTTTACAAAGGCAAACGCATTGATATTAAGTCAACCCGCCGTCAAAACGGTCGATTGATCAAGCATATCAAACACAATTCCGATGTAGATGTTTTTGTTTTAGCTATCATAAAGGAAAATACGGTTACATTCCCCGGCTATTGCACAGCAAAATTTTTGTATCAACCTGAAAACATTAAAAAAATTGGATACGGCGATACCTATGTTGTTGAGATTGACCAATTAGTATCATGGAAAATTCATGACTGAAGATGTAGGCACTACAGCGCGTGGCAGTTTATCTGGCAAAAGAAAGTTAGCCATTTGGGAGCGTGAACGCGGATGCTGCATGGAATGCGGCGTAAAACTAATGACTGGACAATTTATTTACGAACACGTTCGTGCTTTAGAATTAGGCGGGACTGACACAGACGACAATATAAGGCTTACATGCAAGCCTTGCGCAAAAGAAAAAACAAAAAAGGATCATAAAATGGCAGCAAAAGCAAAAAGAGTTAAGCAAAACCATCTTGGCTTAAAACAGTCGCGTTCGCCGATGCCATATGGTAAGATGTCCAAATGGAAAAAGAAGATGGATGGCACCATCGTACCGCGTTGAGCGTTATGAAGCTGTCCGCCCCACTTCTTGCTGTATTGCTTACTACAGGGTGTGAAACTGTAAGCAGATCAGCAGAGCCGCCCCTGCACGAGATGATTCGAGCGGCAGCGATTTCCCATGACGTAAACCCACAAATAGCTTTAGGTTTAATTGATGTGGAAAGTACATTTAAACCAACCGCCCAAAAAGATGGTAACTATGGACTTATGCAAATACGCATGGCTACCGCTAAAGCTATGGGATTTAAGGGCAACTTAAATGATTTGCTAATACCGGAAAACAACCTTGAATACGGTATGCGGTATCTACACTATTGTTACGAGAAGCACGGCGAGGATCGATTAGCATTAGGTTGCTACAATGGTTCTACGTCAACAAAAAATCGTTACCCACGCCGTGTATTACGTGCATCAGAGAAGTATTAAGCGGCTACACTACGCGCTACGTTCAATGCTTGTACGATCGCATCATCAGGCATGGATAGCATCTGCTCTGTATGGTTAGCCAATAGCTTTTGGTTACGCATAGTTTCGCTTACTAGTGCGTCTGCCGCCTTATCAATGACGGAGCCGCCTGATTTGCGTTCTATGCGGCCACCATCAGCTTGTCTGAATGGGCCATAGGCTGCAGTCCCACCAACAGTAACCCCGGCCATAGCCTTGTTTAAATTTCTTGCGGCTTCTTGACGGGCCTCAACCCCTTGGCGCAATGCTTCTAACTGGTCAGCAGGTGTTGTTAAAATTCTACCCTGAGCCTCAGTAAATTCTGGACCTGCTTGCCCAGTAATTTTTTTAGCACCCCAGTTCAATGGTTGAGCAATAAACTTTTTGAATGGAATATTGGCTACATCCAATTGGTTTTCAGAAATGATCGGCTGCCTTGTTTGAGCAGATACATCTCGTCCAGTAGCAACACGGGCCTGATCAAACGCAGACTTTAGTTCTTTTGCGTTGCGAACATATCCGTTTTCGCGGTCTGCAATATTTACAAGCCGCGACCCCGTGTTATCGCCAAAAATCTTTGCCAAACTTTGGTTAATAAAGTTGTTTTCGCTATCATTTAAATTGGATAGTGGGCCTGTATCTTTTGCATTTAATCCAATCTTAGTATTGACTGCATCTCTTGCGCCGACTTTAACGGCGTTAGCCGTTTCTGGATTAGCCAAAAATTGATCTAACAGCGAATGAACGCCATCATTCACGTACTCGCCCTTATTCAAAACATTTTGTCCAAGTTCAAGGGCATCCCCCAACTCATAAATGTTTTTGTATTTGCCCATCAAATTATCGTAAACCAAATTTCCTTCTTTATCGGTCACATTACGCCGAAGAATACCGGAAATGTTATCTCTTAATTTGCCGACATTTGCGCTTAATCCAGGTAACTCGCCAGGGCGAATAGCGTCAACACCTGCATTGCCGCCGTTGCGAATGAGGTTGCTGATTGCATTAATTGTGTTTTGCAACCTTTGTGGAGAAGTATGGTAAAATTCTTGACCTTCTCTTATTCCGGTAGCTGTTTCTAATTCAGTCGGGTTTCGGACAAGCATATTGCGAATGTACTTTAATGTAGATTCAACTTTACCGACCGAATCGGGCAACATTCCGTCGATTGTAGCAACAACATTTTTAACTTCGTCTTGAGGAATTCGTGAAACTATATTCCCACCAGTCGAAGGCAATCCCGGAGTTGCGTCACTCAGCAATTTAGTTAATTCATCGCTGTTGGCAAGACGTGCAGCTTTAAGTGATTCAGCCATTTCTGGCGTATTAACAATTTGGTCGCCAATAACAGAATCTACATCTGTTCTAATACGCTGTGGGGCTTCCGAAAGCCTTTGATCAACAGCACTTAAAATGTCATTTGCGCCCTTTGTTGGTCTGCCCTTTTGCGAGACAATATCAAGGGCAACACCACGACCTTCTGGCGTATCAAGTAATAGATTGGTAGTTCCCTCTGCGCCAACTGGAATTTTACCGTTTTGAAAGTTATCTGCTAAATTCTTCAACCAAGTTTTTGCACCACGAGGCAAGTCAGCGAATGTTTCAGGCTCACCCAATTTAGCTAATGACCCTAATGCTTTGGCCGCGAAAGGAGCGGCTGCACCAAAAACAGTTTCAACTGCTGCGGCACCAGGATCAAATGCTTCTTTATTCCCCGCAAAACGTGACCCAACATATTCACCGACATTAGAACCCAATGCCGATAAGCCCTGCGCACCCGCGTAAATACCCGCACCAACAGCTTCCTCTGGAAGCATTGCGCCTGTAAGTAACGCAGCACCAGTTCCTATGGCACCCTGCGTAAGACCGCGTTCAGCACTTAGTGCATTTAACCCATGACCTTCTGGGTAGTATTTTTTACCATTAACTACTGCAACAGGATTGCCCCATTCATCGGTGGAATACTTAACCCCACCAGGAATGTTAGACTCAAGAATATCCTTAACTGCGGCGGTGCTATTGGTCAGTGGCATACCCATTTTTGCCGCTAATGCATTACTAATAGATGGGTAATCCTTTATAGGGATTTCCGTAACCGATGGAATTTTTGCTTCATATGGTTTTTCAGGAATGCCAACATTGAATGGGTCAACACCCGCACCTGCCAATACAGCAGCCTCATCTTCAGATTGTGGCGTGTAAGCAGGTGTAGTGCGTCGTTGCAACTCATTGTAGTGAGTTGTTAATGCTTGATGCATTACATTTTGAGGCGTTCCTTCAGGGAAGGAAAAAACCTGATTATCTGGGCCAACAACTGAAATATTTGCCATTATTAGCCTCCAAACCCAGTTTTAGGATTCCAAATCAATGCTCCCGCAGGAACATTTGGATTTGCGGCCTTTTCATCCCAAAGTTCAGTTGGCTTATTAAGCAGATTTTTCATGCTTTCTTCATTCATGCCAGGGAATAAACCTTTTTTACCACCCAATTTGTTGTCGGTAACATATTGGCGGTAAGCATTTAAATCATGCAATGGCACACCATCATCATCTGTCTGGTTGCGCCATTTTTTTGCAAAAGTATTTGGATCGGGTTTCCCCGCATCAAGCCACGCTTCTCGTAAATCTTTTTCTTGCATTAATTCTGCATAAGCATTTTGAATTAATTGATATCGAGATGTTGCGGGAAGATCAGGAGAGGCAACTGTTTTTAAAGTAGTTTTTAATCCTACAGCAGGTGATCTTCCTAACTCAGCTGCCACAGTTTCAATTGCTTGACTTGTCGCTGCCTTAACAGCGGTAGCATCACCAGATTGAATCTGTTCAAGGCTGATATTGCCAAAATGGTCAATACCTGCCGACTGCATATAACCAATTAACTGCGCCCGAAGCCCAGAAAGATTGTTACTGGAAACATTTTGGTAAATTTTAGTCAACGTGTCCAAAAGTTGTTCATTTTTACCAAATTCTTGTAAAAATTTACCAGTTTCGTCGTTGTATGCCTTTAAATCAGCCGCTTCATTTTTGGATATTTCTGTCCTTTTTGTTGCTTCAGCCGCACGTTGTTGCGCGGCCGCCACTGCTGACGGAGACTTGCCCATACCTGCGGGTTCACCCGTATCGGGGTCAACTAACTGAGTAGGGGCATCACCATTAGCAATATCTTTTGCTAATGTCCTATATTTACTTGCATTTTCAAGTGCCTCAGCCGCTTCTTTTTCACGCGATGACCCGAACGTGGAAAGCCATTTATTTTTATCTTCCCAATACTTCGCAACTGAATTCCAATAGTCTGGAGTACCAGTCGGAGCCATATCTGGGAATGCTTTTGAAGGTTTAGCATTTTTAGCAATATCGCCCAAAGCATCGGCAACTTGAACCATTGGTTGAGTCTTATCAACATCGCCTTCTCCCGCCCCTAAAGTAGACGAGATTAACTTGGACATATCTTGCTTATCTTTAATAGCCCCCGACACCTGATCATCTTCGGGTACCACCGAAGGGTCAACGCCGCCAAGAGCCAACCCAATTCTTCCCCCTTTTGCTTCTCTAGGGGGAATAGTATTGGATCTTAAAACAGAACTTAATCCCCTTGGAAGACGAAGCAATGAGGCATTATCTTCAAAAATTTTAAAGTATTGGTCTTCAGAAATTGTTTGCCCAGTACTTAAATTTTTATACCAATTCTTTGCATTTGGATTTTGCGCACGAATTTCGTCTGGCATATCAGCTGGGTTTTGTGGAATCCACTTTTCTTGAAGTTTATTATCCAAGTCAAAGGCAGTTTTAAACTGTTCTTGCCTTAATTGTTCGCCACGCAATCCAAGATCGCCTTGTTGATACGTTGCTTGAGATGCCGTACCTAAAGCATTTGCCTCGCGTTCTAGCAATTTTTCTCCAAAATCGCGTTTGTTCTTTAGCGCATTGTAATAGGTGCCAAGACCAGCTTGTGCGCCTTGACCAACGCCGATGCCAAATATAGGCGACTTATTGCCCATCATGGCAAGACCGGCAGACAACAAACCCATATTGGCTTCATCTGACAAAGGATGGCCGACAATCGTTTCTGCGATTGTTTTAGGACGATTTGGATCAGGTTGGGCATTTAAATCCTGATACTGCTGAGCGATAGTATCAGCTAATGTACCAAGCTTTGCTGCATATGGATTCGCAGGTGGCACGAAACCATCCCCCTCATAACCATGACGACCTACAACACCACCGTCAGCATAATTCAATCCAAGGCTATAAGTTCCTTGGCTGTTACCAATAACATCACTTGCCGATACAGTTCCAAGTGTGTTGCCAATCAGCTTATTAGCCCAACCGCGCAAATTAGCTTTTTCTGAAGGATCAGCCATTGCTTGGCTTAAAACCTTGCTTGGATCAATTTCCCCCTCATCAGATAAAGATGGGGCAGATGGTTTTGTTGACCAACCAGGGGATGACCTGCCTAAATGTCGGACACGCATAACATCAGCAAGGCTTAATGGTTTAGTTGATCCACCAGTTGGCTGGTCAGAATAAGGAACGTCAACGCCGTATTGTGAATCTACGCCGCCTTGCAAAGCATAACCTTGGCGATCATCGCCCTCATGAACAGCGCCTCCCATTGAATCATCATGGGGAACAACACCGCCTTTGTTAAATGGCTTAAATAGAGAACCTGCAGTCAACAAGCCGCCAACCAACGAGGAGCCAATGTTGCCCTGTGGCTGTGCTGTAAGAGCCGTGCCACCAGATTGACCGCCAATACCAAGAAGAAGATTGGCAAGATACTGAGTCGTCTGAAATGGGTAAGCCTGTTGCGCTTGGAACTGCTGCTGATTCGCAACGTCTTGCGCTTGTTGTACAGCCTGTTGCGTAGCACCTGCCGCCATCTGCGCTTGTCCACCTGCAAGACCTGCTGTCTGTGCGCCGGTACCAAGCTGACCCAACTGTGATCCGGCCTGAAGTTGACGGGCTTGATCCGCATTGAATTGGGCAAGTGCTTGACCGTACCCGCCCTGATAGACGTTAGCCATCGTTTGCCCAGCAGCTAATCCCTGCTGACGAGCCAATTCAGCTTGTGCCACACCCGCACGATCACCACCAAAAGCGCCTTGGCTAATGGCATTGCCCAACAGTTGTTGCTGTTGTTGGGCATTGGTTTCATTAAGATTGGCTTGAGTAGCCGCCGCCACACTATTAATATACGGCGACATATATTGGTTAAGCTGCTGTTGGCCGAATGGCGTAGCGGCATTGCCCACCAAACCTGCACCCGCCTGATAATATGGTTGCGCTTCAGCGGCGGCCGCATTTATGTTTTGGACACCTGCTTGCTGAGTCGGCGTTAAACCCGCAACCATTTCCCCTGTATACGGTGTAAAAGGTGTAGCCGCGACTTGCTGTGCTTGGGCTGAAAGCATGTCATAATTCGCCTGTACCTGAGGTGGTGGCGAATACGTCGATGTGGTTGTAGCTGTACCTTTAGAACCGCACACGGCTATCTCCTACTAAGCAGCGTTGGCAGCCATTTCAGGCTGACCAGTTGACGCCCCATAAATAAAGAAAGCACCAGCGGGGTGGCCGAAGTGTTTCTCATATAACTCTACTTTAGCATTTGTTCGTTGATTTGACAAAACCCCAATCATTAGAGGTAGATCAAGGCCATCAGCCGCCTTTTTAGCAAACTCAATCAACTTATGAACGCGGGAAACCGTAGCGTTTCTGTATTCAGGGCGGACAAATACAGACATTTCTTCAAGGAATGGGGTATCAGAATACCAGTTGTTAGCAATCCGAAGAAGAATCATAGCCTCAAGATTATCTTTAGTTCCCACCACGCCAATAATACCAAAATGCTTATGTAGCAAAGGGCGAACCGTATCGCGAACCTTTTGCTCATTTAACTCAAACATTCCGATTTCTTGGTGGATCATTCTGGCGAGGGTCATAATGCCGTCCTCGTCATCCGGTTGGGCAGTCCTTACCAATGGTTCAGTTGTTACCCGTTCAAACTTTGGCATCCGCTTACGGGCGCTTTTGGACAGGCGAATACGTTGCTTTTTAAACATTGATTCCATTTTTAGTCCTTCTTTGGAGGTGCAAGTTTTTGTAGGGTCTTAATATGTTTCTTTCGTAACTTCATTACAAATTGGTCAAGTATGCGATGACCACGATTAAGATCGCCGCCGCCAATACCCACAACCGCGTACGGGGGAATAACGTACTCTCCACCAGCAGCAACAATAGGAACAGGGTTACCAGCATTGTGTGATCCATCGTCATGGTATTTTGATATCATTTCTGTGATGTTTTTGAAACCACTAAGCGTGTTCCCTTCACCAAGGTAAGCAACTTCTTCAGCCGGAATAACATAGGCTCCGGCGGGTACATGCATAGGAAGATGATCTGTGCGACCAGCCACGGGGCTGTGGATAGGACCAGTATGGATAATATTACGCCCATTTCCATGCGAATTTCCTCCATGTGCTTTTCCCGACCGCGCAATATTTAATGCAGCCGCCACAGCTTGGTCATGCGGATGACCTGAACGGGAAAGTTCACTTATGTTCTTGCTGATAGTAGCTTGAGATGAACCGTGCTTAAGTGGCATCACGAATATCCTACTGCAATAATGGAACCTGTGCCGGGCGAAAAATACAATCCCGTCGCAAATGGAACTTGGATTTGGTAAATGCCAAGCGTGTTAGGAACGGCATAAATGCGGCTACTTGATGCGGCAGATGTCGCGTCATAAAGGTAGCCCTGCGTGGAACCTGCCACGATAACGCTTACCGTAGCCAACCAGCCTGACGATGACTTGATCACTGACGCAGTGGATACTTCCTTGCTGTTATAAAAACCAGCATGGGTATTTATGGCAGTAACGTAAGAGTTAATGCCAATAACGCCGTTTTTCTGCGTGGAAAGGATGTCGTCTAAAGATGCGATGGTAGCCTCCTATTAAAATTTGCCGTCTACCTGAAAACGATACTTAACCCCGCCCAAACGCCAGAATGTGCCAACGTCTTGCGACGACAGCGAGAACGCCATGAAACGCGCCCTAATCCGGCATGAAATATATTCCGTGGATTGCGTCATGGGGAATGTTACTGAACTGACCGTGTTAGACGGGGAACCAGAATAGTAACTGGTTGACGGTGAGGTGGCTGTGTCAGTGGCGTAGTTGGTGTAGTAAATGGTCAAGTAAACAGTAGCATTTTGGTTGCCGCTGTACGTACCCCATTTCATGTCTGGCCAGATTTGATCCACAAAAACCAAATTCTCTCCTTCAGCCAATTGGAAATAACCTGTCTGAAATGACGACAACATGGCAGTGGTTGATGTTCCACTGGCGGCGTCATTGCCCACTTCATGCTGATAAATATAAGTGTCGCTACCCGCGCCAATTGGTGGGCCAAGAACAGATTGGTCAATCCAAGCAGTTCTGCCTAGTGTGCCAAAATCCCACTGTTGGGTCTGCACGTTGTACTTAACGTAGCTATCGTTTTCAGTAGCAGAGGCGGATGGATAATACCACGTAATCTCGTTGTATTGGCTGTTAACGCCGCAAGCTACTTTGCTAATGTAATCTTTGTTAATGTTTTGGAAAATCACGTCAAAGATAGGGCATGGTATTGGCTGTGGGCCGCCACCCATCATCATAAAAAACTGTCTTTGGGACATCCAATATACAGCGCCATTAAGCTGACCAGTGCAATGTCTTGATACCGCTCCGCAATTAGAGCCAATCTTGTTAAAGCTATAGACAAATGGCGTTCCCACATATTGCATCGCCCATAAGTCTAAATCAGTCCAAAGCAATCCCTGTTGCGGACCTTGTATACCCGCCACAATCTTAGAACCTGTAGGGATGCGATATGAACCAGCTTGGTTGGTTGACGAAGCTATCCAATTGGTAAAATCGCCAACGTCACACCACCTGACAAGCATAGGGTCTGCCTGTAGGTTAAACGAAGAACCGTAAGCTACAATCTGTCGTTGAGGCATGGCGACAAAAATGCCAGAATTAACGAGCGGGCCACTGCCACCCACAATCTGAGCATTTTGCAATTGGCCGTTAGGATCGTAATAATAGATTGCGCCACCTGCAGGACATGCAACTAGATACGAACCAAAGTTATCTAAGGTCCAATCTGTCGCAGTGATTGCTGTGCCGGGAACAGACGGTTGAGTTGAACCAACGCCAAAGCCTCCTGTACCAAATCCGCCAACGCCAAACCCAGTACCCGTGGGTTGGGGGCCGATGGCAATGTAAAAATTGGATTGCACATTGCCGCTATTTTCTGCCGTGGGGCCAGCAGAAGATGTTGCTGTGTTAGCTGCGGCAAAAGTAAATGAACTTCCGCTTGGAACTGTTAAAATGGTGTACAAACCAAAAAGTGTAACACCGCCAACAGTCGTAGATACACCAACATAAAACGTGGAACCTATGGAATACCCGTGGTTATCAAGGTAACATGTAACCGTAGATTGACCGTTTGTGGTTTGAAAGGCAGGGACACCAACTAATTTAGCCGTACCCGTGCCAGTTCCAA
>Ga0208875_1000174_pt1 | contig 28092 bp, 27 predicted proteins | sample CryBogCBH25Aug08_FD_184612 | JGI IMG/M metagenome (GOLD analysis project Ga0208875, IMG submission 184612) | Freshwater microbial communities from Crystal Bog, Wisconsin, USA - CBH25Aug08 (SPAdes) (version 2) | ecosystem: Environmental > Aquatic > Freshwater > Lake | place: Crystal Bog...
ACGGCACGTTCACTGCAACGCCCAAAGACTTGACTCAGCTCAAAGACAGCGCCACAGCACAGATCAATGCCACGGCTCATTCTTTGCTGTCTCCAAGCGATTACATGGCCATTAAAGCCGCTGAGACTGGCGCAGCATTGGATGCAAGCTGGAAGACTTGGCGTGCTCAGATTCGCTCCGAAGCTCAAACGGCGCGTGCAGCCATTGCCGCCGCCACAGACATTCCAAGCCTGATTACAGCATCTACTGTGACATGGGCGTTAGACCCAGTCGCCGCTGCCAAACAATAAAAAAAGGAACACACCATGACAACTCAATATTCAACTTCCTTACGACTTGCTCTGATTGGTGACGGTGATCAAGCTGGTACATGGGGAGATACAACCAACTACAACTTTGGCACTTTGGTCGAAGAAGCCATCACTGGCGTGGTTGCCATTTCCCTAACTGGGTTGACCACATACACTCTGAAGTCCTATAACGGGACATATGATGATGCTAGGTCCATGGTGCTTATCTTTGCCGGATCTCCAACGGCAACGGTGACAATTACCGCACCTCTTGTCAATAAGTTCTATGTAGTTGTCAACAACACATCCCAGACGATCACCATGTCGGCTTCGGGTGGATCTCAGAGCCTGAACATTCCAGCCAACGTGACCGCCCAATGTTATTGCGATGCGTCTAACGTTTCTGGAAATGGCGCAGGGTTTTACTCTGCACAAACAGGATCTGCAGGTAACTTCTTTGTCAACGGCACTTTGACTGCTTCTGGTGAGTCTGATACTGGAAACTTGAGTGTTGGCGGGAATCTTTCTGTTACTGGAACAACAGCACTAACCGGAGTTGCTACTGCTCCTACGCCGACTACAGGAGATAACTCCACAAAAATTGCAACCACTGCGTTTACGCAAACAGCTTTGGCATCAGCTGCAATTACCGGCACGATCAACATGTGGCCGACTTCTTCGGCTCCTAGTGGATATTTGCTCTGTAACGGCTCAGCTATTTCTCGTACAACCTATGCAGCTTTGTTTGCAATTGTTGGAACAACTTTCGGTTCGGGCGATGGGTCAACCACGTTCAACCTGCCAAACTATGCAGACCGTATGCCAATTGGTGTTGGGTCTACTGCTGCGTCTGTTGGCGCTACCGGTGGTTCGGCAACAACAACGATTGTGGCAAACAACCTCCCTGCTCACACCCACCCTGTGACAGACCCGGGCCACAACCACACATACGCACATGCTTACAATGCGGCTCCTCAATCGGGCAGCTCGACACCTTGTTTGACAAGCACATATACAGACAACACAAGCACCGCGACAACCGGCATCACGGTGGGCAACAACTCCACTACAAATAGTGCGATGAATACAATTTCTCCATATTTGGGCATTTACTTCATCATCAAAACCTAAGATGTGGATCCAATCAGCCTGCTCTTTATGGCGCAAAGCGCGGTGGCTGCTATCAAAAGCGGCTGTCAAATGCTCTCCGAAGGCCGGGCTGAGATCAGCAACTTCAAGAAAGGTGTTGAGCAAACCATCGGTGACGCCAAGGCCATTTACCAAGAGGTCACAGGTCTTTGGGGTTGGTTCAAAGGTCTTTTTAGAGTTCAGCCAAAGCAGCCAGTGGCCGTTCCCGTCGGAAGACCCGATGAAGAGAAAACACCCGCACGACGAGCAAAAGAAAAAGAACCAGAGCTTACGTATGAACAGTTTCAATCAAGGGCTGTCCATGAGATTTGCGAGCATCTAAAGGTTTACTTTGAGTCGATCAGGGAGTTGAACATTCACTGCCAAGAGCTGGAAGCCGATTCCAGCACAACGGAAGAGGTAGCAACGAATGCCATCGACCTGATTGAGATTCGCTGGCAGTTGAAGCAGATGGGCGTGCAGGTTAGGGAGGCGATGGTGTACACGCCGGAGGAGCTGGGGCTACAGGACTTGTACTCTAACTTCTTAAAAACGTACAATGAAATTCTGGAAGAGCAGGAGTTTGCTCGGCAAGTCAAGCAGAAGAAAGAAACGGACGCAAAATGGCGACGCGAACTCCTCAGAAACCACAGAATAGACCGGGCGTTAATAGTGGCTACGGTGACTCTGCTGGTGGCATGGATGTGGGGCTTTCTACTGTCGCTCAAATGGCTCGTGACGACACGCGCTGGTTTGTGGTCGGGATAACTGTGTTGGCCGTGGTCATCTTCTTGATTGTGCCCATCGGCGTGTTGATTGCGATTGACAACGAAAAGCGCCTGAACGCTGCGGAGCGTCGGATTGAAAGAAAGATTCAACGTCTTGAAAAGCTGGAAAAAGAGCTTCAAGAACAAAAGGAGAAGTAATGAGGTTTTGTATACTTATTTTTGTCTGTTGGATACTTATTGGTTGCGAAGATCGCTATCGCTATACCTGCCAAGACCCCAAACATTTCCAAGACGCCGAGTGCCAGCACCCAGCGTGTGACTTTTCGCAAACCTGCCCCGAATATCTTGTGGCACCAATTCTGGAGAAGAAAATTGAAGGAAATCCTGCTCAAGCTCCTGTCCAACCGCAGCAATGTACGGCTAACTGCCGATGAGATAGACGTCCGAGTTCGGGCGTTTGTCGTCATCATGGTGACGCTCATTTTTGCGTTTATCACCTTCGCCTTTCTGTACTCTGTGACCTTTGTCACCCAGCCCATCAAACAGATGGCTCCGATTGATCAGGCCTACACCAAGATGCTCAACGACATAGTTTTGCTGATTGTGGGCGGCATCGGCGGCATCTTGACCAAAGGCGTCAGCAACGAGGCCAAAGACATGATGAATGCGGCCAAGGCCAACACAGCGGCTTATGTGGCTCCGCCGCCACCTCCGCCTGCCCCAGTCGTGATGATGGCTCCTACGGCTGGTTGGACACCCCCACCAGCCCCTATGACGCCTCCGCATCATCTTGAGTCTGACGAAGAACGTGCAGCCATGGCAGAAGCCCGTCAAAGCGTGAAAGGCTGATATGTTTAGCTTGTTCAACCCCTACGTCCTGATTGGCATCGCAGCCTTGGTGGCGGCCTCCTTCTTTGAAGGGCACCACATTGCCTACCTTGAGCAAGAAGCCGAGATTGCCAAACTCAACGAGAAGGCGCGTGGGCTTGAACAAGAGGCTGCCCAGCGTGTGACCGACCTATCAACTCAACTTGTGAAGGCCAACCAAGATGCCAAAGTTCAAATACAAAAGCGTGATGCTGCTATTGCCTCTGGCCAGTTGCGGCTTTCTATCGCCACCCGCCCCGTACCAGCCTCCTCAGATGCCACCTCTTCCTGCGGAAATAGCGTTCAAGCAAGAGCCGAACTTGACCCAGCGGCTGCTCAATCTCTTGTCGCCATCACCGACCAAGGCGACGCCAACACAAGGCAATTGAATGCCTGCATTGACGCTTACATGGAAGTCTTCAAAGTGATGAACGGGGGCAAGAAATGATTAATGCACTCCAACTGCAACAACTGGGCATTGGCATTGAGTGGGTCAGCCCACTGAACGAGACATTTGCCAAGTTTGGCATCGCCACCGTGGATCAGCAGGCGGCGTTCATCGGACAGTGCAGCCATGAGTGCAATCACTTCAAGACTTTGGAGGAGAATCTAAACTACAAGGCCGAGACGTTGCATAAACTCTGGCCACAACGGTTTCCAACCATGGAGATTGCAAATGCCTACGCCCACCAGCCGCAACGCATCGCCAACAAAGTTTACGCCTCACGCATGGGCAATCGTGACGAAGCGTCTGGGGACGGGTATCGGTTCCGTGGTCGGGGTGCGATCCAGCTTACCGGGCATGATAGCTACTGGCACTGCGGTCAGGCCATCGGTACCGATTTGGTGGCCAACCCCGATCTGGTGTCCACACCTAAATACGCTGCGCTGAGTGCAGGTTGGTTTTGGTCAACCCACAACCTGAACGCTGCGGCGGACGCAGAAGATTGGACAAAAGTAACCAAGATCATCAATGGCGGCACGTTTGGGCTTGAAGAGCGGGTAGCATTGACAAAACATGCTATTGCCGTTCTAAGCGCTTAATGGGAAAATGACGCCATGCCATTACAAAATCTTGAGTTTAAAGCTGGATTAAACCGCGAAGGTACTGACTATTCAAACAAGGGTGGTTGGTACAGCGGCGACAAAATTCGTTTTCGATCTGGTCAACCTGAAAAAATCGGTGGCTGGACTCAAGTTTCGACCAGCCAATTCATTGGTTACGCTCGTTCTATTTGGAACTGGGAAGCATTGTCTGGCGCTTTGTATTTAGGGCTTGGAACAGAATCTAAGTACTATATTTTTTACGGTGGCACGTACAACGACATTACGCCAATCTACTACCCAGCAGCAGGCAGCACAGATACGTTATCTAACCCTTTTGCAACCGTTAATGGAAGTAATGTGGTGACCGTAACTGATGCAACTTACATCCCAAACATTGGTGATTACGTTATTTTCAGTGGGGCAACGCCCTTCAATGGCGTCACTATTAGCGGTGAATATCGAGTTAATGCAGTTCCAAGTATTACAACGTACACAATTACGTCAGCTACTACAGCTACCGGAACAGGCACTGGTGGTGGATCTTCTGTTACCGCACAGTATGAATATCCATCTGGTAATAACACCACGGTAATTGGTACTGGCTGGGGAACTGGACCATGGGGCGGCAGCGTGGGTAACTACGTTACGCTGACCAATCCATTTGCAACAACATCCAGCAGCTCTACCATCACGGTTACGCAAACGGCTCATGGATATACAAATGGCCAATATGTATCTTTCACTGGTGCATCTGCTGTTGCAGGAATTTTGGCAAACCAGATTAACAATACGTTTGTTATCTCTGGAGTCACAACTAACACTTACAACATTACGCTGCCAACTGGGTTGACAGCCACATCAACCACAACTGGTGGCGGCACAGTTACCGTGCATCCACCTTATGGATCACGTGCTTGGGGAACGGCTTACAGCACAGGTATTGCTTACCAGCTTCGTCTGTGGTCTAACGACAACTATGGCCAAGACTTGTTAATTGCTCCTCGTGGAGGCTCAATCTATTATTGGCAAGCATCAACTGGCGTAAATACACGAGCACAATCTTTGCAGTATTTGTCAACAACTGCAGGATATTCTGGGACATATGTTCCAAACTCAACTTACCAAGTAATTTCTTCTGCAATCCAAGAGTTTGTGATTGCTTTTGGTGCTAATTCTTACGTTTCTGGGACTCCAAATACACCATTCAACCCTATGTTGGTTCGCTGGTCTGACCAAGCTAACCAATATCAGTGGGTGCCTGCGGTTACCAATCAATCAGGCGAGTTCCCGTTGTCCAATGGTTCGTACATTGTGGGTGCTCGTGCAACCCGTCAAGAGATTTTGATTTGGACAGATTCGGCGCTGTACACCATGCAGTACATCGGTGCTCCCTACGTTTGGAGCTTCAACATCTTGATGGACAACATCTCGGTGATTGGACCCAATGCGATGATCACGGTTAACAACGTGACATATTGGATGGGGCTGGGCAAGTTCTATATGTACACCGGTACTGTTCAGACTTTGCCATGTACCTTGCGTCAATACATCTTTGATGACATCAACTTAGGACAGTCTTATCAAGTGTTTGCTGGAGCCAATGAAGGCTTTAACGAAGTCTGGTGGTTCTACGTTAGTAATGAAAGCAGCAACAATTCGGTTGACAAATACGTGATCTACAACTACGCAGATCAGGTCTGGACGTATGGAACCATGGCTCGGACTGCATGGATTGACACGGCTATTAGGGGTTACCCTATTGCTGCAGATTACAACAGCCGACTTCTGTACCATGAAAACGGCGTGGATGACGTGGCTACATCCAGCCCACAGCCGATTGTTTCTTATGTTCAATCGTCTGACTTTGACATTGCACAGGGACAGAACTTTGGTTTTGTCTGGCGCATGTTGCCTGACATCAACTTCAACGGCTCTACGGTGGCCAACCCATCGGTGACCGTGCAATTGATTCCACGTCAAAACTCTGGCGCAGCGCCTGGCAATGCTGCATCACCTGCCGTGCAAAGTTCTCAGGTTTATTCGGTTCCAAGCCCTCAAGAGTACAACATTCAGCAATTTACAGGCGAGGTTTACACCCGTTTGCGTGGCCGTCAGATTTCGTACAAGATCCAATCTACCGGCCTTGGCGTTGCATGGCAGTCTGGCTTGAGCAGGCTTGACATCAAACCAGATGGGAGACGTTGATGACTGCAGCTTACAACGGTAACCTGATAGCGACCAAAGCACCCAACTTGCCAATTGCTCCAACAGACTATTCGTTTGATTATCAAAACCAGATTTCAAACGCTTTTCGTTTGTATTTCACCCAAATTGACAACTTTACTCAGGCAACTGTAATTCCTTCGTCAGGAACAACTGCAAACAGACCTAACGCAAAGTTGTTGGTTGGCCGTCAATACTTTGACACAACGCTGGGAATTCCAATCTGGTGGAACGGTGTGCACTGGGTAAACGCTAGTGGAACAACGGTGTAGTATGTTAAAATTTTTTTCAAATAACTCGATAGGTGTACCATGAGTCTACCTTTGATTGCAAAGCACTTAGAGAAGCACGGACGTGGTGAAGACACCCATCTGGTTCATATGACCACTGGTGAGCTTCAAGCCATGCAGAATCTGGCGCAAAAGCACGGTGGATCACTCACCATCAACCCCCATACTGGATTACCTGAAGCAGGCTTTTTAAGTTCTGTTTTGCCTATGGCGCTTGGAGCTGCTGCTTCTGCTTTCCTTGGTCCTGAGATGATGCCTCTTGTGGCTGGCGGTATCGGTCTGGCTGACTATGCCATGACGGGTAGCTTGACCCAAGGTTTGATGGCTGGTCTTGGCGCTTGGGGCGGTGGAGAACTGGCAGGTAGTTTGGCTGATGCAGGATTGAATACAACTGTTCAATCAGGTGGCGATGAAGCTGCTAAACAATTTGCACAAAATCAAGCGGCTGCTCAAACAGGACCAAACGCATTAACAAATTATTCAATGGATACTGCTGGCAATCCAACAGTTATCCCAAATACAAACACTCCAGCTAACATTGCTGGCAATCAGATTGGCAGCATGAATAATCTTACTTCTGATCAAATCAGAGGTTTCCAAGATCAACTTGCAGTACCCGGATCTAATCCTGCTGACGTGGTTCGTTCTGCAGGAGCTGCTAACGCTGCATTCAATGCTGAAGCCAACCCAATGACAACAATGGGTCAAGGTATTTCGAATGCTCAAGGAACTGGAGCTGTTGATTCGTTGAAAAACTTTGGCCAGTTTGCTAAAAACAACATGGCAGGTATGGCTGCTTTGGCCAATGCCGGATTGTCTGGTCTGGGTGCTTACAACCAACTATCTGTTCCCGGCGTTCAAACGGCATCCAACCCATTTGGCTTGAAGACAATTCCCAAGGATGCCAATGGCAATCCTATCTTCAATCCCATGTTGCCTGCTCAGCCTAGCCCACACTATCAGGCTCAGTATCCCAACTACCAACAGAATCCTTACCAAGGCGTAGTGTCAGCTGCTGATGGTGGCCAAATGCAGTCTGGGGCTATCAACGGCGACTCTAATGGCATGTTGGCTTACACGCCTTCACTGATGCAAAACCAAAATACGCCTCAGTCTACGATGTTGAGCAACACTTACAACATCCCCAGCCAGATGCCTGTTGGGAATATGCAAACGGCCAACTCCATGACTCCCATGGATAACCGTTACACAGGTTTGCCCATGAAGATGAATCTGGGCGGCGTAACAAGGATGGCCAGCGGATCTGATCCATATGGCCAAGAGTTAAGTGCTGCTCAAGAGATGATGGCAGGTTTACAGGCAGCGACAAAACGTCCTGTTTTAGAACAAGGCCAAGCTCCAGATGTTGGCGTTTATCAACTCAACAACACTGACTATGCTCAAACATCTCCTATTGCTTTGATCAAGAAAAGCAAGATTGGCGTAGCCAAAGGTCTGCAACCTACAGCAAATCTGGGTGATTACGAGATCAAACCAGCTGCCCAAGCGCAAGCTGAAGCGATGGCGCAACAAGACATTGCTCAGAATTCACAGATGCCTACGACTGCCAAAGAAGGCGGTTTGATGGCTCACAAACATATTGTGGATGGACATCTGGGAGCTTACTCGGACGGTGGCCATTTGCTCAAAGGACCCGGAGATGGTGTAAGCGATGGAATTCCTGCCACAATTGGCGGCAAGCAACCTGCTCGTCTGGCTGACGGGGAGTTTGTGATCCCAGCTCGTATTGTTTCTGAACTCGGTAATGGAAGCACAGATGCAGGCGCAAAACGTCTGTATGCCATGATGGATCGCATCAAGGCTGCTCGTGCCAAATCAAAGGACATTGCGGCTGACACCAAAGCCTACAAATACCTACCAGCATGATCATTTACGAAGACGTCGATGGTTTTAAGTTTCTGAAAGAGTTCGAACAGCTCTTTCCGGAACACTACGAAGAGCTTTGTGTCACAAAAGATTACCCTTATGAGCCGGACTACGATGCTTATAAGAACTTGGCAAATTCAGGGATGCTGCGCTGCATCACTTGTAGAAGCGACGAGAAGTTGATTGGATACATCATCTTTGTCATTGCTCCGCATATGCACTACAAGTCATGTAAGACAGCGTTTGAAGACATTTACTTTGTGACCAAAGAGTATCGCAAAGGCCGTGTCGGAATCAAACTTTTTCAATACGCAGAACAGGTATTGAAAGATCGCGGTGTTAATCGCATCGTGATGCACACGAAGATACATCTAGACAACAGTCGTTTGTTTGAGTATCTTGGTTACAAATGGACAGACAAAGTATTCACAAAGATGTTGTAAGGACAGATATGTATTCAAAACGCCAACTCTACGCCTTGGGAGAACCTTTTGGGGATAGCGCCACCATGCGTAAAGTAGGCGGTGGTCGTATCTATGGGGGCGGTGGCAATCAGCAACAACAGCCTACCCAGACAACAGTCCAGAACACCAATATTCCTGACTATGCACAGCCATACGTCAGCAATATGCTGAATGCTGCACAGGCACAGATCTTTAACCCATCCATGACGGGGTTTAATGCTTACACGCCTTACAGCAACAACCCACAAGACTACGTAGCAGGCTTTAGCCCACTGCAACAACAAGCACAATCTTCTGCGGCCAATTTACAAACGCCGGGACAATTTGGCGCGGCTACAGGTTTGACAGGCATGGGTGCTATGCAGATGGGTCGTTTGGGCAACCAAATGGGTCAAGCTGGCAATATGTATGCACAACAAGCTACGAACCCATATGCAACGCAAGCGTACATGTCTCCTTATGAAAATGACGTGATCAACCAGCAATTGGCTGAAAACGCACGTCAATATGGCATTCAAGGCGTGGGTGAGCAAGCTGCTGCTACGTCTGCTGGAGCCTTTGGTGGAAGCCGTGAAGCGTTGATGAACGCAGAAAACACTCGCAACCAAAACATTCAAGCTAACAATATCACGGCTACAGGTCTGCAAAACGCTTTCCAAAACGCACAACAAGCACAGCAGTTTGGTGCTAATCTGGGTTTGCAAGGACAGCAGGCTCAGTTGGGTGCTTTGCAAGGTCAGATGTCCGGCGCAAATCAGTTGGCCAATATTGGCAACCAGCAACTTGGTGCTCAGCAAAGTATTTTGGGAACTCAAAACCAGTTGGGTGCTCAACAACAAAACCAACAGCAAAACGTTATCAACCAAGCCGTTCAAAACTATGCAACGGCTCAGCAGTATCCATTCATGCAATTGGGTCTGCTCAACTCGATGTTGCGTGGCCTGCCCATGCAGCAATCGTCTACGTCCATGTATCAGGCTGCTCCTAGCACTGTGTCCCAGCTCGGTGGCTTGGGTATTGCTGGCTTGGGTGCAGCGTCTATGTACAACACTGCAACAGGCAGTCACGCTAGTGGCGGTCAGGTCACATCTATGTCCGTTGGCGGTGCTGTGCCAATGAACATGATGAGTGATCAGCAGCTCCAACAAGTCCAACAAAACCCAGCTTCCAGCCCAATTGCTAAACTGGATGCTGCAGGACTGTCTCAGCTGCACGGCTACATCCATAACAATCCACAGGCTGGTCAAGCCATGGCTGCCCCCCAACAGATGGCACCTCGATCTGGCGTGGCTGCAATTGGTACTGGCGAGATGACCAACATGGCTGGTGGCGGCATCATTGCGTTTGCTGAAGCTGGTGAGGTTAAAGAAAAACCAGAAAAACTTGATTTGAAATCTATCCTTGCAGACCGTTTTGCTGAAGAGAAAAAAGGCGAAGGCACGGTTACAAATCTTTACAAACCCATGCGTGAAGCGCAGGAAAAAGAAATTGCACAAAACAGGGCAATGATCTTGCCTGAGATGGCGACTCGTTTTGGTTTGGGATTGATGACTTCACCCGGCGGCACAGGTGGTAATTTGCTGCAACGCACATTGGCTGACGTTGGTAAGTCTGGTTTGGGTGCTGTGCAAGGTATGACTCAGGCTCAAAAAGAAATCCAAGCAGAACAAAAAGGATTACAAGCAGGCACGATTGAAGCTGCCAAAGCAGACCAAGCACGTCGTGACGCTTTGACCGGCAACTTGATCAATGTGGTCGGACAAGAAGAAACCAAAAAAATCGGGTTGGCTCAGATTGCAGCTAACAAACAATTGCAACTGTCTATTCAACAACAGGCTCTGGCGCAAAAAGCATCTTTTGATTATGCAAATCTTGTAAACAAATTTTACACAGACAACTTGAATAATGACAATAAACAATACAAGTTTGCTGGTGAAGAAGGCAGAAAACAAGCCATGGAAGATGCTCAAAAAGAGGCTTGGGGTATGCAAAGTCCTATCCAAAGAAGTTTGATTGGTGGCACTATGCCCGGCACTCAGGACAATCCTGCCCTTCAAAAAGCACCTGCACCCGGAGCTGCTCCTGCACCCGGAGCTGCTCCTGCACCCGGAGCTTCTACAGCGCCACCAGCTGCTCCTGCACAGTCAGTGATAAAAACTTTGCCGTCAACCCCCGGCGGTAGTTTAAGATGGGACCCTACCGCTAATGGCGGTAAAGGTGGGGTAGTTCCAACTTAAAAAGACAAATCATGCCATCAGTAAACATCCCAAATGTCGGAGTTGTTCAATTTCCTGACACGATGTCTCTTGATGAGATTTCGAATGTCATTCAAACACAAATCATTCCTAATGCACCGCACCCAGTAGGCGGCGATCAACCCGGATCCACTGGTGTAGCTGACACAATTCAAAGATCTTTAGAAACGGGTCTTGGTGCATTTGGCTTGCAAGGTCTGGCGCAAGGACCATCCCCATTAATTGGCTCTGCAGCCAAAGGGATAAAAGCACTTGGAGATTTTGGTGCTCAATATCAATTAAGCGAATTGATGCCTATCCAGCAAGATAGGAAAGAAAAATACGGTCAAAACTACGAAAAAGCTCCTGAAAACAAAAAAGCTGAATTTTTGGCAACAGATGCAGCTATCAATAAATACCTTGGACAGTTAAAGCAAACCGAATCTGATGTTCAAGCCATTGAACAAAAGTATGGCAAAGATCCGCTTTCCAAAAAGATTGACAAACTAGAACAAACTAAAGATTTTCAACAAGCGTCTGGTCTTGATCAGGCAAAGATGGTTGGTAAAGAGTATCTCAAAAACATTGATGAGATGCCTGCCTACGTTGCAAACGTTGGATTGAGCAGCCTGCCACAGTCAATTGCCATGGCTGTAACTGCACGTCTGGGTTTTAAAGGTGCTGGTACATCTGGTGCTGTGATGGGTGGAGGCATGTCTTCTGCTTTGATGGAATACAGCCAAGAATATGTTGACTTGCGCGAACAAGGTTTCACTCATGATGATGCAAGCAAAAAGGCTGCCGTCAAATCTGGCGTAATTGGTCTATTAGATGCTGCATCTCTTGGATCGGCTGGTCATGCTGCCGAGAAAATTTTTGATAACGTTGCTAAAAATGCTTGGAAAGAAACAGCAAAAGACGTTGCTAAAGAACTTCCAAAACAAGCCTTATTGGGTGCGGCTGGCGAAGGTCTTGGTTCTTATACAAGCAGCCAACCAGTTAACGCACGTGCTATTTTTGAAGAAGCATTGGGTGAAGTTGCTGGTGCTCCCGGCGAGGCGTTGTCTACTTTCACTGGTAAAGTAAACCAACCCAAAGCGCAACCAACTGCTGTTGCTCCTGTTGCTCCTATTGCGCCTGCTGCACCAGCTCCTACTGCATCACTTCCTCCACAGGTAAGTTCTGGCTTGGTTTCTCCTGAAGATCTGGAGCAGCCTGTTGCCCCAGTGGTTCCTACAGTTGCACCAAAGGTTGAAGCAGCTGCTCCGGAGAAAAAATCTGAAGTTGTTCATGCTATCCCCATGGGTGAGAACACCGAGTATCAGGTCATCAAAACTCCTACTGGATACACTGCCAATCTTTTTGACAAAGACTCTGGTAACTATGTTTCAGGATCAACCCGCATATTTAAGACAGATAAATTTGGGGATCAAGCAGAAACCAAAGCAATGGAGTTTGTGGCTAAAGAGGCAGAAAAAGCCAAGCCATACATGGCTCCAGAAACAAAGCCTATTGAAATTAAAGGCGAAGAGCTAGAAGACAAGCTAGTTGAGAAGGGTATTCCTATCAGCAGCAGCCAAGATGCTCACAAACTGTTTTCTGATGGCCACCCAGTCTATGGCTTGCATGAACAATCTGAAGAGCCTCACCTCATTCGTTCAGCTACTGAGCTGGATACCTATGCGCCTGATCAACTGATTGCTTTGCCCAAACAAGAAGCCGTTGCTCCAGTTGTCAAAGCTGAAGAGCAGCCAACCAAAAAAGTTGAATCTGTTGTGCCAGTTGGATTCCGTTATACATTGTTGGAAAGCCCTGCTTACGAAGGTTTAACTCCATTATCTTTGGATGATGCAGATTTTGAATTGGAGGCTTTAGAAGACAACGCCAAACGTGGTCGAATGACCCCCCAAAGATTTGCTGAATCTGAAATTGGAAAAAGATTAAATACAGGTCAAATAACACAAATTTACGAAGGATTAAGAAATGATCCTGTTGGAACAATTCAAGAATTACGCAAAAATATTTCTTCAGAAACAAAAACAACAGAAGAAAAACCTGTTGAGGAGCCTACACCAGCAGCTACACCTTTAGCGGAGGCTGAAAAGCCAGTTGAGACTCCACAAGCTGAAGAAAAACCAGCGGAAGAAACAAAAACGCCACTGGAGATTAAAGATAAAGATCTCCAAGGGAAGTATGCTGGCATTGAAGATGCAGATGGTTTTACTGGATCAGGAGACGAAGAAACAGCTTGGTACAAGCCAAGCACGGGTGAACTAATCAACAAAGGTGTAGATGGAACTCCAGTTCAACATTACGCCGGGGATGTGACGCCACAAGGTTTGACAAACGTCACGCCAATCAATACTGCTCAAGAAGCACAAGATGCTATTGATGCTGGCAAGTCATTTGCCACGGCAGAAGTTGGCCAAGAAGTTGCCAAGCCAATTCCTAAGACAAAAGCTGAGATAAACCAAGAGCGTCAACAGGCCAAGAAAGCTGCTGCACAGGCAGCCAAACCTGTCATCGGCGTTGAGTCTTTGGCAGAACTGGGCGAAGAACCAAAATACGATTTGGCAACACCTGAAGGTAAGTTCAAACTAGCTCAGTCGGTTAGTGCTCACTTACTTGCAGGCAATGGATTTGCAGGCATCAACGAAGCGCGTAAGTTCATTGCTGACTTGACAGGCCAGAAGGTCGAAGCAAACACTGCGTCTGCCAAGCAGGCTGATGAGGCCGTGGAAGTTGGTGTTGTTTTGGCTGCACGTGAGATTGTTCAAAGCGGAGAAAGCAAAGACAAGATCTATGACCGTCTGGTAGATCTGTATAGCCGCCAGCCCAATCTGGCCGTGCGTTCATCCACCAGTGTGCGTGAACAGGCTTACTCCACCCCTGCTCCTTTGGCTTATGTGGCCAGTGAATTGGCAGGTATCAACGACAAGACCACCGTTTACGAGCCAACAGCTGGTAACGGCATGTTGCTCATTGCAGCAGATCCCAAGAACGTCAAGGCCAACGAGCTGAACTCAACCCGTTTTGAGATGCTCAAGAAATTGTTGCCAGGCGCAGAAGTGGTCAACAAGAACGCTATCAGCTATGACCCAGAGCTGAGTGACGTGGTGATTGCCAACCCACCCTTTGGGGCTACTGGCGAGACGTACACGATTGAAGGCAAAAACACACGAGAAATCGACCATGCCATCGTTTACAAAGCGTTAACAAGGATGCCGGCCAATGGTCGTGCCGTTTTGATCGTGGGTGGTGTTCGTGCGGAGAATGAAGAAGCCCGTCGTGAAGCCTACCGCGCAGCCCAGAAACGCAACTTCTACTACAACCTGTACAAAGAGTACAACGTGGTGGATCACTTCTCTGTCAGCGGCGATATGTACACCAAGCAGGGTGCAAGCTACCCCGTGGATGTCATTGTCATTGACGGCAAAGGCCAATCACAACGTAACTTACCGGCAGCAGATCTGCCACAACAGATTGGTTCATACGAAGAACTGAAGGAGAAACTCAATGAACGCATGGTACCCAGAGAAAATATCAGCACCAGCGGAGCTAACGTCAGTGCTGCTCCCGCAGGGGCAGGTAAGCCAGAACGATTGGGTGAACGCCCTAGCAGACAGGGTAATGAGCCTAGTGCTGAAGGAGCCAAACCCACAGCAGGCGGCAGACCAAGCGTGTCTGAAAATGGCGCTGGCGAACGTGGACAACCCAAACCAGCTGGGACAAGCGTTAGTGCTGAACAACCTAGACCTGCTAACGAACCTGAACGTGGCGGCAATCGAGGACCCGTTTCCGGCGCAGGTGAACAAGTCGGACCCAGTGGCCGAGCAGGCAATGAACGAAACGAGCCTACAGGATTGGGTGGACCTAGCGTTGTCTCAGGTACACGAGTCGAGTCTGGATTAAAAGATCGACGTGGCCAAGAAACAGAAACTGGCCATCAAGTTGCTTACGAACCTCATTCAAACGCCTCATCTGTTGGTACATTGGTGCCACGGGCGATGGCCCAGTCCATCAACAATTCTCTTGATGAAGTTGAACGCAGCGTTGGAAACGTAGACGATTATGTGGCTGAAGCTCTGGAAATGGATCCAGAAACTTTGCGTGAGAAGTTCTCTGCGGAACAGATTGATGCCTTGACTCTGGCCATTCGTAATGCCGAGGCAGGTAAAGGCTTCATCATTGGCGACCAGACCGGTATCGGTAAAGGCCGTGTGGTGGCTGCCATGATCCGCTACGCTTTGGTTCACGACAAGACCCCAATATTTGTTACTGAGAGGCCCAACCTGTACTCGGACATGATCCGAGACTTGGACGATATTGGGATGACCAAAGAATTAGCACTTGACACCAACAAGCCAAAGATCTTTATTACTAACAGTACTGGATCAATCCCTTATACATTGTTGCGTAATGTCAATGGTGAAGTTACAGAAAACACTCTAATTCTGAAAGCTCCTAAGTCCGGCAAGGATTTGGATGGAGTGATGAAGGAGATGAAAGATAGTTTGGGTGATTACAAGGTGATATTCACTACGTATAACCAGATGCAAACTGTTAAAGGTGAAGAAACTGAACGTCAACGGTTTATCAAGCACTGGGGTGCTGGTAACTACATGATCTTTGATGAAAGCCACAACGCTGGTGGATCAGGCGAAACTCAAGCTCGTACCAAAGAACAACGTGAAGCAGAAAAAGAAGGCGAAGGCTTAGCTACTGGCCGTTCAGCATTTGTGCGTGAACTTGTCAACAATGCTGATAGTACTTTTTTCTCGTCTGCTACATACGCAAAACGCCCCGATGTGATGGATCTTTATGCCAGCACAGATATGAAACTGGCCGTTAACAAAATCTCCAAACTTGGTGAAGCGATCAAAAACGGCGGCATTCCTATGCAGCAGATCGTGGCCAACATGCTTACCAAGGCTGGCCAGTACATTCGTCGTGAACGTACCTTTGCTGGCGTGTCGTATGACACCGTGGAAGCCAAGGTTGATAAGCAAACCGCTGAGAACATGGCTACATCCATGCGTAATGTGTTGGCTTTCTCACGTGCCAAAGAGCTGGTTGTCAAAGAGCTGCAAAAGAGTTTGGACAGATCAGGCGGCAGAGCATCTGCTACTGGTGAGAAAACACAAGTTCAAGGTGCATCTTTTGGATCAACGATGCACAACTTGATTAATCAGATGTTGCTTTCTTTGAAAGCCAAATCATCGGTTGACCATGCAATTGCAAGGCTGAAAGCCGGCGAGAAGGTTGTGATGACCGTCGCCAACACGATGGGTTCGTTCCTGCAAGAATATGCAAATGAGATGGGCATCAAAAATGGTGACCCAGTGAATTTGTCATTCAAAGATTTGTATTTGCGTTATTTAGAAAAACAACGCATCCTGACAATCAAACCGCCAGGTCAAAAAGAATCTCAAAAATATCGTTTAACAGATGAAGATATGGGTCCAGAGCTTGTTGCTCAGTACAACAAAATCAAGGACTTCATCGAAAACGCTGGTTTTGGCGAGGCTCCAATCTCTCCCATCGACTATATGCACAACGAGCTGCATAAAGCGGGTTACAAAACAGAAGAGATTACGGGACGTACTGAAAAGTTGAACTACCAAAGTGGTATACCAATCTTAACGCCTCGTGTTGCAGACATCAAACAGCGTGTCAGTGCTAATCGTGCTTTCAACAATGGCACAGCTGATGTGATCATCTTGAACCAATCTGGGTCTACTGGTATATCCTTACATGCTTCAGACAAGTTCAATGACAAGCGCAAACGCCACATGATCATTGTTCAGCCTGAAGATAACATTGATACGCACATGCAGATGCTTGGTCGTGTGCATCGTACAGGTCAGGTGGTTGCTCCTGCTTACTCGCAGATGATGGCTGACATCCCGGCTGAGATGCGTCCAGCTGCGGTGCTGCTCAAGAAGATGGCATCTTTGAATGCCAACACCACGGCATCACGTAAGTCTTCTGTTACTGCTGAAGGTGCTGTGGACTTCATGAACGAATACGGCGGTCAAGTTGCTCAAGAGTTCTTGCGTGACAACCCAGAAGTTCACCAAGCCCTTGGCGGTAAAGACGCTTTGAAATTGGGTGAAAATCCAAACGAAGCCTCAGAAGCAGACATTCGTAAGCTGACCGGCTACGTTCCAATTCTGCCAATCAAAGAGCAAGAAGAGATTTACAAAGACCTGATTGACCGCTACAACGATTTGTTGGAGCGTGAAAACAGCATGGGAACCAACAAGCTGGAAGCCAAGTCTGTTGATCTGGGTGCTGAAACAGTCTCTTCTACGCCCATTACCGAAGCTAAAAACGATCTGTCTCCCTTTGCAGAGTCTGCAAACATGGAGCGAGTTGACGTTAAACGCACCGTCAAACCATTCTCTAAGGATGAAGTCCAAGAGATGGTCAAGAAGAATCTCAATGGCCAGACAGCTGCCGAGAAAAGTTCTTCTCTTTATGAAAACATGAAATCTAAGGGCGTTGAATATGCCAAAGATTTCGTTGCTTCGTTGCAAGCCAAGGGTGCTGACCAAGTTCGTATTGATCAGGCCAAAGGCCAGTTAAACCTTCAGCTGTCTCATATCAAATCTATTTTGAGCAACTACAGAGTTGGCACACCCATCTCCGTCAAGAATAACCAAGGCGTGTTCTTGTACGGCGTGGTGACTGATTTGGAGCATAAAGGCAAGACCAAGAATCCCATGGCTGGGTCTGATTGGAAGATGACGATTGCTTTGGCCAACGGTGATGACAAGTCGATCAATCTTAGCTTCTCCCAAATCGGCAGCACGTATGAGCTAACTCCTGAGTCTTCCGTCAACTGGCTCAATCCAGATACTTTGCAGGTCGAGCATATTCCTTTGATTGATATGTTTGACAAAGGTGCAACTGTCCGTCGTGAAAAACGCTGGATGGTGACCGGCAACATCTTGGCTGGCTTTGCTGCAGTGAACAACATTGGTCAAATCATGACCTACACCAAGGCAGACGGCACAGAGGCTCAAGGTATCTTGATGCCCCGTATTTATGACTTTGAGAAAGCACAACGCGAAGCACCAGTTCAAATCAAAACCGCTGACGACGCCATGCGTTTCATGCAAGAGGCGGGTGGAGTTATCTCATCTCCTGACAAGATTCTTACTATCAACGGCCATGGCAGAAGAATTGAATTTCGTGTGCCTAAGAGTAAGAAGCAGGGCGGCACTTACTTCCTTGATTCAGGTCTGACAAATATTCTGGGTGACTTCTACAACGGCGTAGCTACCACCTATGACCCAGAAGTTGCCAAGAAGGCGATTGACTATATTTTGAATGGCCGTGACGAGACTTTGATTGCTGCAACCATGGCCAACAAAGCCAAGGAAATGTTTGCTCCTAAAGCTGCTCCGTTGGCCAACATCATCATCAAAGAAAGCATCAAAGATCGCAACCAGCGTGTACGCAAAGAGAAAATCAAAGAGTTTAAATCTCTTCGTCAACGTGCTTCATATATCTTGCGTAAGGTTGCAGAAGGCAAAACAGAACTCAGTACTCAAGAAGAGTTGACCCGTCTGTTAGAAACAACCAAAGAGCTGAAAGCCGACATAAGAATGTTGGCTCCAAGAAATGATACGCCAGAGCATTTCTATCATAAGGCTATGGGCGAATACACCCAAAAGAATATCAGCAAAGAAGTGTTGGATGTTGTTGCTTACATCTACAACCGTGTGCCTTCTTTGTTGAGCGGTATCAAATTATCTGTAACTGCTGGAGACGGCAAAACAGCTGGTAACTTTGATCCAATGGAACGCCTTGTGACTTTGTTCAAGGAATCTGGCGCTGAAAGCGCAGTGACAATTCGTCACGAGCTGATGCACAGTCTTGAGCAGATGATGTCTAACCAAACACGCCAAGCTCTTGTTGAAACATGGTCTAAAGCTCTGCAAGCGGCCATGAAGAAATACACAGACGAGAAGTCTCAAGCGTATTTCAAAGCCGTGTTGGATTTCATTGAAAAACCCAATGAAGAAACATTCAACGCAGCCACAGACAAGATGCCAGTGTATGAGTTCTACCAATACTTGAATCCTTCAGAGTACTGGGCTGTCAATGCCGAGAAGCTGATGGCTGCCAAGATGGGAACGCCATGGCACCGGTTCGTTCAGTTTGCCAAGCAACTCTTCGAAGCACTCAAGCATGTCCTTGGATTTGACAACAACCATGCCGTCTATAAAGCATTCAATGATTTGATCAAGGGCGAGACAGCACGTTTCCACAAACAATCCTTAACTGAATTTATTCATGCAAGCGGGGCAAAGATCTCGTTCTTGAATAACGTCAAGGACATAGACGATCTGCTGGCCAAACATGGCCGTGGTGATGCTCCTATCCACACATCCAACACGGTGATGGATAAGTTGCTGGGCGGCATCAAAGATGCCAAAGACATTAGCGCCAAGTTAGTGGACAACCCTCGTATAGCCGTAAATAACATGGTCGGTAACGTGGATCGTATGCTGCTTTACACCCGTGTCAAGAATACTGACTTCACTGCTGGTTTGACAGCTGCGGATGCGGCAAAGTATGGCCGTATGTTGGAAGACAGCCAAGGCCGTGCATTGGCATCGGTGGCCATGAATCAGGCTTTGAAAGCGACTCGTATTGGTACTCAGGTGATTATGTTGGGTCGTTTGGTGTTTGACAACACGACTCAAATGTTCCATGCAGCTGCTGACAAGTACTCCATGGCCAACATCATGGGTCTAAAACACCAACTGGAAAAGCAGATCGGTGTTCAAGGTGCAGCTAACGTGATTCAGGCTTACTTTGAAGCCAAGCGTTCTCGTTCAATCGTTAACGACTACCTGAAAAGCGAAGGTAATTTAGAAGATCTGTTGACTCAACAAGCTGATCCATCATTGTCTGCAGACCGCCAGCTGGCTTTATTGCAGGAAATTGAGGAAGCTCGTGAAAACCTCAAAGTAATTGGTATTGCCTTGCAAAAGGTGAACATGAGCGATGAGGCGATTGATGACTTCAGTGCTTTGGATAAAAAGTATCCAGAGCTGCGGGAGATGATGACCAACTGGAATCACGTCAACCGCAACATGATCGACATGATGGAGAAGGCCAAGATTCTCAGCAAGCAACGTGCTGACAACTTGCGTAACATCAAAGACTACGTGCCATGGCAACGCATCATGGACGAAAATTCTGATCCTCATATTCCAATGTACACCTCTAAAGGCGTCAGGAATGTTAATAGAGAAAGCATTCTTAAAGAGGGTAAAACATTAAGAGACATCGATGACATCGTGGACAACATGCTCCACAACGTGATGATGTATACCCGTAACTCGATCAAGAACTTTGCAGCCAACCGTATTGCTCAAGAGTACGGCACTCGCAACGATAAAGGCAAACTCAAGGTATTCCCAACTGAAGATTTCTCACGTGGGATTGTGAAGATTTTGGTCAACGGCAGAAAGATCAATATCCAGATTGCTGATCCTTTGATTGCTCAATCTGTCATTGGTATTGAGGATGTTCAGATTCCAATGAACAGAATCATGTCTGCCGTGTCCAATGGTCTGCGTCGTTCGATCACGTTCTCTGGCGTGTTCCAGATCAAACAGTTGTTCATGGATGCTCCAACGGCTGCGCTGGTTAGCGGCGTCAAAAACCCGCTTTCTTTGTACGGCGGCGTGTTTGCATCGTTTGCCAAAGGTTTGACTCAGAAAGATCCAGTGGTGGATATTCTCAAATCTCACGGTATCGGTGGCTACCACTCTAGCGCTAGAACCGCAGAACATCAGTACCGTCAAGAGATTGGCTTGATTAACAAGTCTTCCTTTGACCGTGTGACAAGCATTCTGGATCAGATTGCAGATGCGTCAGACTTTGCTCAACGTCGTGCCGTGTATGTGCGTGTGATGAAAGAAACCGGCGGCTTTCCCGTGGGTGGAGATCAACGCAAAGCCATCCTTGCGGCTACCAACATCATCGACTTTGACAAGCGTGGCGCTGGAACATTTGCCCAGATGCTGAACCGCACCATTGCGTTTATGAACGCTTACGCCCAGCAGATTGATGTCTTGGCTCAAGCTCTGGCTGAACCTGTGGCAGCTGGCTTGGAGGCTGTTTCTGGTGCCAAGATGAGCAGCATCAGCGGTAACCTCAAAGGAATTGACCGTCAAAAGGCAATTGCTCGTTTGACCGTTGCAGCTGGCTTACTGACTAGCGCTTGCTTGCTGTATGCCATGGCCGTGGGTGATGACGATGAATACAAGAAGTTGGACGACCAAACTCGGATGCGGAACTTCTACATTCCCCGTTCACTCATGCAGACCATTGGTGTTGACCATGCGTTGTTGATCCCAATGCACACCTCGGCCAGCTACTTCTTCAAGTCCATTCCTGAGATGCTCTACAACAAGATCACCAAAGAAGGAACGAAGGATGCGATTGACAACACCCGTTTGCGTACAGCCCTCAAAGTTGGTGCGATAGATGCGTTGGCTGGTCCAATTGGATCTGGTCCTATTCCAACTGCTGCTAAACCTCTCACAGAAATCGTCTTGAACCATGATTTCTACACTGGCGGCAAGGTTGTGCCTGACAGCATGAAAAACCTGGCTGCGTTTAAACAGTACTCAGCTGCTACGTCTGAGCTGGGCAAATGGGTTAGCGAAGCCACTCAGATTCCATTCACGGGCAAGGAAGACTCAAACGGCAACATTGTGGAAGGCACACGATCACGAATTCTCAGCCCTATCCAAGCTGACCATGTGATGCGTAGTCTGGCAGGCACTGTGGCGTCTGTGGCCATGTGGGGATCAAACCTGATTGCAAGCAACAGACCAACCCCAGAAGAACGCAGCAACCCCCTGTACGGCTCATTCATTGCGCCAGATATTCCTCGTGGTGCTGAAGATCTGTTCTATGACCTCAAAACCCGTTCTGATCAGGCTATGGACACATTCAAGAACTTGCACCAGCATGGCCAACATGAGGAAGCCAAGCAGTGGTTTGAAGTCAACAAGGGTCTTATCCAAGCCAACGGGTTTACAGGCTCAGCTGGATCGGCCTTGGTGCAGCTCAACCAGCAGATCCGCATAACAGAGGACAATGCCAAGTTGTCGGCTGAAGAGAAACGCCAGCGGATTGACTTCTACAAGAACAAGAAGGAAGAGATTGCTCAGAAGACAATGCAATTCAGACGTCTATCTGGACTTTGACCATTCCTTTGACCTCATCGGTGAAGACGAACGTGGGCATGAAAAGTCTATCGTTCACCTTCAGGCCGTCAGCTAACCCATCCAAACCCGCTTTGATGCTTGCAACCATGTTGTCTGCATCACGGTGGCGTTTGTCAGGCGGGTAGAACGTAACAGTAATAGGGATTTTCCCGGACGCATTTATTTTTACTTGAGATTCCAGCGTCAAAACCCAACACGCTTCACGGTACATCTTCTTATATTTAGCCTTCTTAGTCCAATGTAATGAACTATTTGGTGATAGTTCTTTAGGTGGCCATGGAAAAATGATTGTGTTCATAGTAGATGATTTGACATGAGTACGACCTATTGACATATAATCTCTTTGCGGACACACTTGATCCGTCTGCTAGGAGAACATATGACAACACCTTATACAACGAAGACCGGTATCAAGATCGGTTCCCGTTACCGTGAGAATGGTATCAGGATGCCGATTGACGATCCGGACATGCTCAAACTTCAGAGGGCTTTGCTGCTGAAGCCCAAAGAAATTCAGGACATCAAAGACTTAGACCGGTGCGTCCTATGTTGCTTAGCAGTCATTGTTTTGATTGTTTTAATCATAGGAGAAACTCGTGCTGAACCTAAACGACATGGACCTCAAGTCCTGCATGGCGTCTACGATCAAGGGGATGGCAAATGAAGCTGACTAACAACTTCAACATTCCTGAGACGTTTGTCAACGTGCTCAAACGCCCTACTTACAGCAAAGGCAAGGCTCATCTGTCTGTTACGCAGCTCATCAACAGCCCCAAGATTGTGGCCTTGACCAAGAAGCATGACGAAGAGATCGAGCAGGATGTCTCTGACATGGTGTGGTCAATCTTTGGTTCTGCCATTCACAGCGTCTTGGAACACGGCAAAGATGACAACCACATCATCGAGCAGCGTATCCATGCCGAGCTGGATGGCTGGCGCATCTCAGGTGCAATTGACCTGCAAATCACTCACGACGGCGGCGTCTCAATTCGGGACTACAAAACCACCAGCGTCTGGGCGGTGATGAACGAGAAGATTGAATGGGAATACCAACTCAACATCTACGCTTGGCTGGTTGAACATGCTGCACGTAAAACAGTAACTGACCTTGGCATCGTGGCCATCTTGCGGGATTGGAAAGCCCGTGAAGTCAACACCAAGGTTGGTTACCCAGAAGCCCCTATCAAGGAGCTTCCCATAACGCTGTGGACGATGGAGGAACGAGAAGCCTTCATCACCGCACGTATTGCAGCTCACTCGGCATGTGAGTTTGCAATGGAAACGGAAGGCGACCTGCCTGACTGCACACCCGAAGAGATGTGGGAAAAACCCGCCGTTTGGGCTGTGATGAAGGAAGGGAATATCCGTGCCAAATACGTTATGCCAACGTTGCACGAGGCTGAGCTTGCCATGAAGCAACTCCAAGAGGAGAAGCCGAAAGACAAGTATCTGATCGTGGAACGCAAAGGCGAACGTACCCGCTGCGCCAGCTACTGCTCCGTCAGTAAATGGTGCAATCAGTATCAACAGTATCTTGAACAAAACCCACAGGAGTAAAAATGAGAAAACTTTTAGGAATCCCTGCTGTAATCATTGCTGCGCTTGCGTTGATAGTCGGCCTATCGTTTTTAGGATACGAGATGTCCAGCTACTTTGCACCGAAGTACCGCGCCTTGGACAACAAGGTGTTCAAGGAATCTGAGCAGTACAACGACGGCATGGTGCGTGACTTGGAAGACCTCCAGTTGCAGTACATCAATGCTGACGCTGAACACAAAGACGCTTTGCGTGCCATCGTGTTGCACCGCTTCTCGGTGTATCCCGAAGACCGTATGCCAGCCAACCTGCGCAACTTTTACAACGACTTGAGGAGCGGAAAATGAGATTAGTCCTATTTTGTGTATTGGCGGCGATGCTGACCGCCTGTGGAAAAACACCAGACGAAAACGCATCACAAATTGAGCGTCGTAAGCAGGGCGAGATGACCTTGCGTGGCATCGAGGCCGTGGGCATGCCTTCCATCGTGAACTTTGCTGAGAAGCGAATGATGAAGGACATCTTGGAGTTGCGTGATCGCAATGTTGCAACAACAACTTACATCATGGACATGAATGGAAAACTTCACAAGATTTGCGATTCTGTTGGTTTTGGCCTTCCATATGCAACCCAGTACACCAACCCCCAGATGCCCCAGCAACCGTTCGGGGGCAACACCTATGTACTGCCACAAGCCGATCCAAACGGGCTGTATAGCCCCGCCAGCGCAGACGGTACTTGGGTTCAATGCGTTGACCCCAAAACCAAAAAAGCAACAGTGGTTTATCTCGAACCACGCATCATCGTTTCACCCTTCCCACTTGGAGAATAAATCATGATCACTATCCAATTGACACCTGCACAAGCTGCACTTTTTCACGAACTGCTGCGTACATCAACCGAAGACGTTCTTGAACAAATTACAGAAAGCGTAGAAGAATTTGCAACACAAGATCATTTGGTTGAGAAAGCCAGTGAAAACTACGTGATTAATCTGGAAAACAAAGTAAAAGAACTTGAAAAAGCTCTTAACGAAAAACCCGCTGCCAAGCCTGCTGCCAAGGTTAACGCACCTTACGGCTACAAAAAAGACGGCACACCTAAAGCACGACCCGGACGCAAAGTATGAATGTCTATCTAAAACTCAACAAGGTAAGAGCTGAGTTCCATAGTTTGGAAATTAGAAAAACTGGCGAGAACAAATTTGCTGGCTACAAGTACTTTGAACTTGCAGACTTTGTAATCCCAGCTTTGAACCTGATGGACAAGCATGGTCTGACCGCCATGGTGACCTACGGCTCTGACAAGGCTCAGATGGCCATCGTTAACAACGAGAAGCCTGATGAAGTCCTGTTCTTCACGTCTCCCATGTCTGAAGCCAACCTCAAGGGCTGCCATCCTGTGCAAAACCTTGGAGCTGTGCAAACCTACATCCGCCGCTATCTTTGGGTGGCTGCGCTGGAGATTGTTGAGCATGATGCCGTGGATTCTTCTAAACCCGTTGACGAACCCAAGCCTGAACCCAAGCGATCTGAGAAGGTTCCAGCCAAGATGCAAGGCCAATCTGGCGAGTTCCAGATCACTGTGCAGTCCGAGGATTCATGCTCACAAGAGGAATGGCTCAACATCGTCAAAGACGCAGCTCACATGCTCTTGGAGTATTGCCATGACGACGCAGACGTTATGAAGATCTTCAAGAAGAACAAAGTCATCTTTGACCGAGTAAAAGAAATTGATCCAGCTTTCTTCAAGGAAATGATGGGCAAGTTCACCGAAACCAAAAACAAATTTGCGAAAGGCTAAATCATGGCATACGAACAAAAACCAAACGCTGGTGCGTTATTTCAAAACGTAAAGAAGTCACCTGCTCATCCAGACTTGAGAGGCGATCTGTTTTTAGATAAAACATTTTTGGTTGATCAAATGGATCGGTCCAAGGGAAATCTAGTCAAGATCTCTATCGCTGCTTGGAACAATACTTCTAAAACTGGTAAGCCGTATACAGCATTGACTGCTTCCCAACCATACGAAAAAGCAGCTGACGAAGACGTGCCATATTGATATGAAGACGCTTAACTTTGAAGCTGTCAAAGTTGCTCTGAAACAAGACAGAACCGGCTACGTGCTGGCTCTGTCTGTCCACCCAGACGGCATACCTGAAGACTTGATGCGTGACTTTGTTGGCTCTCGTTATCAGTGTGTGCTTGTCAGGGTAGATGGCAACGAAGAACCAATGAACAAAGCTGAAGAGTTTTCCGGCGACAAGGCTATCCGAATTGCTGGGATGCTAAGCAGGGATCCAGACTTCTGGAAGTATCTGTATGTAAAGGAAGAAATCTTTGACGAAGAAGCTGATCAAGCTGTTGAATGGGTAAGGGCAACGTTGCACATTCAATCCAGATCTGAGTTGAAGACAAACCGAGAAGCACAGATACGTTTAGACAAAATTCACAGAGACTACCAAGAATGGAAACAAGAAAACTAATCCCATACTCGGTGTACCTGCCGCAGGAACACCACGACAAACTTAAAGAGTTTGCCAAGCAGCGCAAGGCTTCTGTTTTGATTCGGGATGCTATTGGCATGTTGGTGGATGGCAACGATGTATTCACCACGGGCTACAACAAGGCATTAAAAGATGCTGCCAAGGTCATTTATGACTGCGAAGAGGCTCAGATGATTGCTGTCAAAGGCAAAGATCTAGGCGTTGTTTTATCTGAACGTATTGCTGAATTGGAAATTAAACATGGATAAAGACCCAATAAAAGAAATTGCTATGAACGTTCTGGCGTCCTTGAGAAATTACGAAGCAACTGATGTACGTGACATTCTCACTGGCGTGTCTACAGTTCTTGCAACACTGGCTGTTGAAGCTGGCATGGAAGAAGAGAAGGCCGTCTACGCATTCAGAAAATCATTTCGCCATGCTGACAGTCGTTTGAAACAACTTCAAAAAGAGGCTCACTGATGAATGATGAAGAGAACGTCAGGCTGCTGGGATCCATGTTTGCCATGAACGCATTCATCAATCGTGGATACGAAAAGCCAGATGATGTTGCCAACATGTCTGTTGAGTTTGCAGAAGCGTTGATCAGGGCATTGGATAAAAGTCCAGAACCTGCTGCGGGGCTGCCGGCGATCAAGACAAGAAAGAAGAAAGATGAGAATCCAACTGAACCGTCATGAGCTATTGTTCTGCGATTTGTTTGGAACAGCAAGACGCAAAAATGCCATGCAATTCAACCATGACCGTCAGGTGAGTAAGCAAAACCCATATGACATGGACATTGATGGATTTCGTGGCGAGTTTGCCGTGGCCAAATATTTCAACGTAATGGTTGACACTTCATTGAATGAAAGGAAAAACCCAGTTGATTTAATTTGGAACGGCAAGACAATTGATGTGAAAGCTACCCGCCATAAGAATGCTCACATTCTGGTGACCGAGTATCACAAACATCATCCATGCGACTTGTATGTTCAAACTTACATCGAGGATGATGCCGTGACGATTGTTGGCTGGATTGACAACAGAACGCTATTTAAAGAAGCAGAGATCAGAACAGAGGGTCGAGTTTCTTATTGGCTAAAAGATGACAAATTGTTTCCAATTGAAATGTTAGGAGTTTAAAAATGATTGGTGCATTCGTATTGGTAGTGTTTCAAATGAACGCTGGCGGCAACTTGAACTGGGAGAAGGTGGACGAGTTCAAATCCCGAGCACTGTGCAACAAGGCGGCGGCTGCGCTGGTGGCGCGTCAAGAGGAAGTCAAAGGAGCTGTGGGTTTGCCCAAGGCATTCGCTTGTCTAGCAAAGGATGTGGACTGATGGCACATGAAGCAGGCAAGGGCGACACGCAACGCCCAACAAATCACCAAAAGTTTGCGGAAAGTTTCGAGCGCATCTTTGGTAAACAACCACCCCAAAATGTTGCGGAGGAAGTCAAGCGTCAAGTCGTTGATGCTGTCAACCTAGCCAGCGACCCAGCGGGACTCAAGCGCAGGGAGAAGGTATGAGGTACGAACAAGCAAGGCCGTTGGTCAACACGCTGATGGAGATAGCCGTACTGAACCATGCTTCACCGTCTTTGTTGCGCGAGAAGATTTACAAGGCGCTCGATGAGTTCTTGCCAGACAT
>Ga0208875_1000179_pt1 | contig 27368 bp, 24 predicted proteins | sample CryBogCBH25Aug08_FD_184612 | JGI IMG/M metagenome (GOLD analysis project Ga0208875, IMG submission 184612) | Freshwater microbial communities from Crystal Bog, Wisconsin, USA - CBH25Aug08 (SPAdes) (version 2) | ecosystem: Environmental > Aquatic > Freshwater > Lake | place: Crystal Bog...
ATCACCTGTTGGATTAGCAAGAGCCGACATGATGTCGTCTTCAGTGCCATTTTCATGACCAAAAAGGGCATTTGATATAGCTTTAACCGCCATGCCACCAACAGGTCCAAGCAATGCCGTCGCGATAGTTGGGGCAACTGAACCAAGCAATGGTCCAAAGGTCTTAAGAATGTCCATCTTATTTCACCGTTATCATGAGGAAAATGCCAATTGCACCAATACCTAATACCAGAAAACCCACAATACTGCTAACCATAATCAAATCCTTGCGGTTCTCTTCCTGTTCCTTCAATGCAGCAGCCGCCTGACGTGCAGCCTCTTTCCGCATCTCAATGACAGACCGCTGGATGCCTTCCCATGCAGCGGGGCCATATTGTCCCACGAACATGTTCTTGACATCCAATTGCATCTGTTGGGCTTTAGCCTTGGCGGCGTAAATCTTGACGGCCTCCGCCTCAAACTCCGCCTGAGATTGGAACATTTTCTTTTTGCGCGGCGTTGACGCAATCGTAACGATCTGGGCAACCTTGCTAAAAAGATTGCCTACCTTTTCCGCAGTTTCCATCACGTCCTTGCCCGCATCCACGGAGGACTTGATTGAGTTATAAATGGCGGTAGCACCTGCGATAAGGGTAAACGGGTCCATTAAATCCGTCCTTGGGCAATTCTAAGAGCATTAACAATTGTGTCGTCTGGCAAATGAAGCATAGGTTTTGTGCCGTTATCCAATTCACGTTTAGCGGCGTTAAATAACTTATCTACTTCAGGTATCCGACCGCCTGTTGCACGGGTTGGACGTTTTACTGATCCGCCTTCATTTTTTACTATCACATGATGATATACAGGATGTTCGCGCCCACGAACTAAAATATTACCAGCTTGAGGCCCAAATTCAACATTTCCTTTGGTTGTCGGACGAAGGCGTGGTTCAGATGGGGAATTTTCGTACCGCGCAAAATCAACGCCTTTGGGGAAATGAGCATTTAAGGCATAATGATGTTGGCCGCGATGTTCGACCGACACAATTGTGTTTGTGTTCTCATGCCCTTCTGGGGCTTCTTTCCAATTCCATCCAGCTTTTTGTTTAAACAAATTAGTTTTTGTTGTTGCACTACCCCGGCCCGGCGTTCCGGTAACATCAACAGCATCGCGTGACGCAGTGAAATAAGGTTTTCCGCCGGGATTAACACCGATAGAAGCGGCAGCGGACTTATGCCCCGTCATGTCGGTTTGGTCAGGCATAGACAAATATTGACCGCCAAGCACAGGTGCATCCTCTGGAAACATGCGCTGCGGTTTGGGGAATACAGACATTGGGTTATTAATTTTTGGCTCAACCTCACCACCATCATTATACCCGTTATCTAATTTACGTTTTGCGGAATTAAATAACTTATTTATTGCAGGTATTTGACCGCCTGTTGCACGTTTATGGCGTTCTTTAATGTCAAAATCATTAAGGCGGTGACGAATGGTTTTTTGCACAACATTATCTTGCGCGGAAACTGGCTTGTCCCAATGAATAACGCCAATTTTGTGTAATGAACTGGCCTCATCCATTGTTTTATCTTTAATCAAACCAACCTTGCTTACATCATCTTCTGGCTTCAATAATGCCTTTGGCGATTGCAATGGCTCAGGACCCATGCCTAAACCATATTTTTTATTATCGATACGACCACCTTCAGCCCTTTGCATTCGATTGTTTGGAACGCGGGGCGGGCTACCAATGTTGGCGGACACGGCGGTGTTTAGGCCATCAAGGAACGCATTCTTTGCCCTTGGGTTCCGCATGATCGCATCATAAGCATCCGACATCTGGTTAAGATCGCCGGATTCTAACATATTCCGAAGTTTGCTTGCGTATTTAACACCCATGTAAGGGTTAATTACATGGTTATAAACAAATCCCAAAAGTGGAAGATGCGAATCAAGCATGTAGGATATGCCGTAAGAAATCGCGTCTTTGTTAATAATACCAAGAATATTAGACCCACGACCCGCACCTTCAATTTGACGTGCGCGTTGTAGGCTTTCATTCATAATGGCTTCCGCCCGGATGAATGCCCTCATTTTACCGTATGCTTGCGGACCCAAGGCGGATTCCAAAGACTTCGCTACGTTGGGATCATTAATGTATTTATTAACAAGGTTATATTTCATTTCGCCATTTTGAATGCCCTTAGCTTTCATTTGGCCCAAAATACCCTGAATAAACATCTTGCGTTCGCGGGCGTCAGTCATCTTGGGAACGGAATTCGCAATTGCGGATGCATCCAACCCGTTACTAAGTTTGTTGAGGAACGAACGGCCCATATCAAATGCACCACGAATGCGGAACAATTGACGTGCTTGAGTATGCGCTTGATCAAACGCTTGATTATACGTTTTTGGATTATAATATGGATTAGCTGAACCATCCATTTCTGTCGGCCCCTTCATGGAGCCAACAATATCTTTACGCAAATCCCGCAAACGATTTACAAGAACCATGTTTTGACTTGGGTCTTGGTTAAACAATGCTTCGGAGTTTGAACCTAATTTACGTTGTAATCTGTCCAAATATTCAACGTTTAGATTTTGAGGGCGAACCAACGTCATGTTGTCAAGGTCCATACCCCTAATCGCACCCGTCGCTTGCTTCGCGGCGTTAGTAATTTCAGGCGGCATATCAACGGACAGATTGTTGGACTTAAATAACTTACTAAGTGTGGAGGATGATAAGTTATTAACCGCATCCGCAATTTTCTGTTTGTTAGGGCTTGCATCATCAAAGCCTTGGCTAAGATGGTCTAACAACTTGCTACGCACAGCACCTTCATAATCTGGGTGCAAAATTTGCGCTAATTTGTTTGAATTTACCTTGCTCAAGTCATCAAGCGTATTAAAGCCGGAACCTTTTAATGCGTCGGTAATATTTTGATTTAAACCTAACGTTTCAACGCCCTTTGTCCCCACACGATCTATCGGTGAAGCAAATGGCTTTTGCTGAATATCTGACATAATGCCGTTGACATCATTAATTGCCTGTCGGACATATTTGTCCTTCATTTGAGGTTCCCAACGGCTGTTCCAAATTCCAACGCCGTTATCCGGTAACCATGCTGCTTTGCGATAGTTAGCATCGTTTAGCTTTTGAGCGTAATCTTTTGACTCTTGGCTTAATTTATCCAAATTAAACTCATCATCAACCCCCGCCATTTCGCGAAGCATTGCGTCAAAACGATCACCTGAACCCGACATCTTTTGTTGAAGCGTGTTCGTAAAATTATCAAGCGCATCTCCACGGCCCTTGAATGATTTCAAGAGCCACTGTTGAGTTCTTGTGCCGCCAACGTTAAATGGATTAACTGGCTGATCACGGGATGCAGCTTGCAACGCACCATCAATGCCAAGGATATCCTCACCCGCCGCCTTATCAGCCGCGACTCTACTGAGGAATTCGTTCATTTGATAATCTGAACCTGCCAATCCCTTAGCCCAATCAGGAATAAGTTTTCCCGCCACCTTACCAACGGCGGGTAGTGCAGCACCAAATACCGCACCCGTTTTAGCTTCACCGCTAATATCAGCGTTTTCCGCTTCAGGCTGAGTACCCAAGTAATTTTTTGTTGCGGCGCTTAATCCCGCAATCCCCGCACCTTCTGCGGACATACCAAGGGTTCTTGCGGCAAATTCAGGAACATACTTGGCGGCTATTGCTTCGACTGGCTCCGCTATCTTTCCAAAAGGAAGAGCGAAAGAACCCGCAATTTCCGTACCCGCTTTGATATATGGATGTTCTTCAGTTGTAGCGCGGTTCATCGCCTCAAACTGCGCTTTAATGTCTTGCCGACGTTTACTAAATGTTTCGCCCGTTGCACCGCTTACGGATGTGGGCAATGCAGCGCCAACATCAGCACCAATTTCTGATGCGATGTCGCCAACGATAGGTATTTTTGTAATACCCGCTTCCATTGATCCTACAGTACCTAAGCCCTTAGCAATCTTTCTTGCTTCAGGCATTTTAGACTGTATTTGCTGTTCATACTCATCAGTAGTTGGCGGCGTAGGAGATGCTTTACCCGCGAAAAAATCGCCGGGGTCCAACTGACCCGCTTTACCCTGTGCGGGTGCGGCAGCCACAGACTTGGGAGCCGCGTCATTGGTAAAGAAAGCTGATGGGTCAAGTTGTTCCGCCATAATTCACCTTATTGGAAATAACGCGACAAGTTACTTACGCCGTAATGGGCCTTAACGTATGCGTCAAATGCCGGAGCGCCGCCCTTTAGCTGACCGTTTTGCAGAGCGGAAATCATGTTGGTCATCTTGCCGTCTGTACCCATCGTAGGATGGTTTAAGATGTCCGCAATGGTTGCGGTATCTTTGGCGTAATGGCTTGCGGGGTTAACAGCACCGAACACTTGCGGAGCATCCACACCCATACGCGACGAATCACCCGCATATTGGTTGTAAACGTTGGCGCGGTCTTTTGAACGACCATTGGAAACGATCATGTTCGCAAGCAAGTCATTAGATGCTTGAGTCGTCATTTGATCATTCGGATATGCTTCTTTCAACGTTTGCAACCAGAAGCCAGCTTCACGGCCAAGGCCGCGCTGTTGCGCTTGAGTCGTCAACGTGCTGATCTTGTTCCTAATCTGATCGGCGGTTAAGTTTTCCGCCGTCGCGTTAAGAGCATGTGCCGGATCATTACCATATACAATATTGTTCAATGTATTCAGGTAATTTGCAATCACCTTACGATATTGAATGGCAGCACCCGGCGTCAAATAAGGATCAGCTTGAGACGAAGCGGAGGCTTGGATCGCCATCGCAAGGTCCGTAGATGTGTTTTGCGCGACGGTATTTTCGTCCTGTGCGCCATTCAACATCTTTTGGAAATCTTCCTGCATCTTAGGTGCATTGGTTCCCAATCCCATCTTCTTATATTTCGCACCCATCGCTTGCATCGTTTGTCTCTTTGCGATGCTTGTTGGGGTTCCGTCATCATATTGTGGACCTAAAGTCGCGTCATCTGGAGTTACATTAAGACCCGCGCCGCCAACGCCGGGGAGACCCGGAAGGGCTGGCAATTGCGATGTCGTATCGTTTGTAACATCACGATAATAAATTTTACCGTCATCTCCGGTATATACTTCCGAAAGTCCGTCAGGAGTTGGTTTAATTCTGGAAGCCATCGCAGACGCCCGTGAAGCTTCAGCAGCCGCGTAAGCTTGTTCCGCTTGCGCTTGAGTCGTCATCGTTGCGCGTTCTTGGCCTTGTGTCGCCATCATGCTTTGAGCGTATGCCCGTGCGGAGTCACCCAAGTTAGCGCCCGGTGACGCACCCGCAGCAAAGTAAGCAAGTGCCGCCATTCTATTGCGATCCTCTGGAGGAGGTGCAACGTAATGGGTGGCCTGTGCGTTAACAGCCTTTGGTGCTGGCATATCCGCTTGTGATACGGCGGCGGGGGCATTTTTAGGAATGATAGGCTGAGTTTTCCCAACTTGGGATGCATCGCCAAGTTTAAAGGCTTCTGTTCCCATTTGTTCAACCTTTGGCTCATAAGAAGCTGTATAGGTTCCCGCCGCTTTATGATAGGGGCGGTTAGCTGCCTCTTGCTGCGCCGCGACAGATTGCGGATCAGTTCCCATCGCCCTCTCTATAGCTTGACGATTCGCTTGAATAACAGGACCGATAATTGGTGCTTTTTCAATCGTTTCGCCAACAGAAGACGCTGACCGTGCTTCATCTGAAATTGGCCCAAATGCATCGCGCTCATCGCCATATTGGAATGTTGGCTCTGCGCCGCCAGTAACTGAACCCGCATCTTGTTTATGGATTCGACCACCAACGTTAGAACCTAATACGCCCTTTGCGGCCAACGCTTGAAGTTGAGGACCAAGAACTCCAGCGCCTGACCCCGCAAAATCTTGCGCTTCCGTTTTAATATCTTGTTCAGTGGGAAGACCATACTGCATATGGAACGGTGTGTACCCAACAGAGCCAGCCGCCGCTTTATGGATACGACCGCCACGCTTTTCTCCGCCTCCGCCCTCACCGCCTTCAGTGTCACGGGATGCAGCATTTAACGTTTCGCCTTGCGATATAAGTCCGGGGCCAATTGGTGCGCTATAAATATTTGCGCGGTCACCAGACGTGTCACGGCTTTGCAAATTGTCTCCGCGACCAGCTTCAACAGCCCCCGGAGCCTGAGAGGGAAGGTTTTCTGGGCTTGATTGTTGAACATCCATGCTTGCTGGACGTTCAGGTGGTAAGGGTGCTGGACCCGGAGGCATAATGCCTCTGTTAACATCAACCAAACCAGTACCTAATACACCTTGGGTATATGCCCCTTGAGTAGGGTCTTGACCAGCTTGTACAGCAGCTTTGTAAGCACCCGGTCCCATATTATAAGCCGCGATAGCACCGGGAATTGTTCCGGTGTAGTTAAACATATCTGATAAATATTGTTGTGCTAATGCAGGAGCAATATTTGGATCAGCCCGCATACTTGGATCATAATTTAATCCAAGTTCAGTGGCAGCTTGACGCGCAGCGGGATTATGCATTTGGAATTGGCCCAATGCGGCCCCGCCATCTCCAACTGCCGTATTAGGATTTTTGCTTCCGCCAGATTCTTGGGCGGCAATAGCGGCCAATAAACCAGATGATGCATCTGTATTATAATCTTTTCTGGCGGGAAGATCGGCGGATGGGCCAGTGCTTTGATCTAAAGCGGACGTTGAGGATGGAATACCGCTATAACCACCGTAATTGTTTACAATTTGATCGGAGGTTGGATCATATGCGACATATCCTGTTTTAGCCATTTCTGGCCCCATTGAAGACACAACGCCCGTATAATTTGGGTCGTATGGCGTTTTATTTACGTTGGTTGTTCCTTGCAATGCTGCGGCAATTCCACTTATTAATCCACCCAATGGGCCGCCGGGATTAAACGCAGTTCCGGGACCGCCACCTGCATCATAAGGGCCATACCCACCGCCACCAACAGGTCCATTGCTGCTTGTGTAATCAGGAGAATATGCGGCATTGCGGGCCGTTATTAATCCTTGATTTGCACCACCGTGATCGCCCGTCGCCACAGCAGCAACTCCCGGCGCGGGAGGCGTTGTTGCGGTAGGAGCAGTTGTCGCCACAGGGGTTGTTGCCGCGTTTTTAAACGGAGGCGTTGCGCCTTGGAAAGACTGTTGATATTTTTGATAAAGTTGTTGAAGCACATCATATGGAGCGCCCGAATTGGCCGCATTAATATAATCATCATACGCTTGGGTGACTGGGCTTACTGGATTTCCCCCATCAGCATATCCAGTGCGGCCACCACTATCGTAATTAGCGCGGCCACCGTCTTTATAAAACGGAAACATGCTTGCGGCAGCAGAACTTGCTCCGGAAGCTAAGTTTCCAAGGCCCGATAATGCAGTTGCAAATGGGTTGCTGCTTGCTTGCCCTGAATTTCCTAATACGCCTAATGTACCTAACCCTTGCAACATATTGTAAGGGCTGTATGTCGGCGAATATTGAGTTGTTGTTCCGCCAAGAGACGGAGCCGTACCCGAAGCCAATTGAGCGTACCAACCAAGTTGTTGATACGGGTACATTTGCTGATTGAGATATTGTTGGTATGCGTTGGATAGGCCAGCCTGTTGTTGCTGCTGTTCCGTTGTACCAAAACCGTATTGTGCTTGCGCCTGTTGCAGCGCGGCTTGCTGGCCCTGCGTTCCAAGATTCGCAAGTTGGTTTGCACCCTGAGCCAAAAGCTGGCGGTTTTGCAATTGTGTCGCAAGATCAGTTTGTTGTTGTTGGTTAAACTGTTGTTGCGCTTGCGAATAACCTTGACCAAGAAGGTTTGCAATTGTTGCATTATTTGCAAGACCTTGCTGGCGGGCTAATTCAGCTTGAGCAATACCCGCACGGTCACCACCAAATGCACCACGTTGAATTGCATTACCCAACACTTCTTGCTGTTGTTGGGCATTTGTTTGATTAATATTAGCAACAGCAGAGCCTACCACATCATTAAGATATGGATTGAGATATTGGTTAACCGCCCCTTGAGAAAATTGTTGCATTTGCAATGGATTAACAGACCCCAATGACAATCCAGTCGCCGCATTAAAATTAGGCTGTGTGTATCCTTGCAACCCAGCAATAGATTGACCAGCCTGAACTTGATTAGGCGTTAAAGGAGCAACCAATCCGGGATTATATTGTGAGTATTGCGCCGCCGTATCTGGCGTATATTGCGGATAAGGCTGTTGCGATTGCGTACCCGCACGGGTTAGCAAATCCGTAATTGTATTTTGCAAAATTGCGGGTGGTTGATATGATGACGATTGAGAAGAGCCAAATAGGCTGTTTAAAAAATTACCCATGATTTGGAACCCTCATCGACGAATTGTTGTACATAAAGAACGCTCCCGCTTTTGGGAACTGACGTTCATATAATTTAACTTTAGCTTCTGTCCGATAATTAGAAACAACACCAAGAATTAATGGAAGATTCATTTCATCAGATATGTTTTTCGCAAAAGCAATCAGCCCTTTTGCCCGTGTTGACCGCCTGAAATCAGGGTGAACAAAGTTAAATACTTCATTCAAAAACCAATCCGAAGAATACCATAACTGGTCAGGAACAAGGCAAATCATGCCTTCCAAACCAGTTTCACCTTCAATTACACCAATAACACCATAACGACGGCTGGTGGCTCTTGCGATGAATTCCCGCGTTTTCTCATCGTCCCATTCAAAAATACCGTTTTCTTCATGCATCATTTTAAGAAATGCATGAACGTCGGCCTCATCTTCAGGGGCAGCAATACGAACGCGGTATTCCATTAATCTCTCCGGGGTCCGGGAAGTTTTTGAAGGGTTTTAATCGTATGTTGGCGGACATATTTTACAAAATTATCCAAATAATCATGGCCTTTTTTAATGTCTCCACCGCCTAATTTACGAACCATATCGGGATGAATGACATATTCTCCGCCCGCCGCAACAATTGGGACAGGACGGTGATTGCCGGACATAATTGGCCCACCGTGCGCTTCCGCTTGAGGGGCTGCCGTACCCTGTTTGTTCTGACGAAGTCTATCGCTTAAACTTTCAAGATCAGTCGGTGGCTTTGGCACATCTAAAGCTGAAAATTTTGGCAATTGTTGGCTTAAACCAAAAGGACCAGTTGAGAATCCTTGTTTAATTAAATTGGCTCCAGAAAAGCTTGGTGCATCAACTCCCAATTTAACATCTTCTGGCAAGGTGTATTGATTGGAGAGATAACCACTTTTCATTGGTGTACCAGCAGCACCACCGCCAATTGCCTTATGTGCTGGTTGGCTTTTTGCGTTTTCATGGCCGAACATGCCATCCAAAATTTTTGCGCCAGCCAACGAATTGCCTTGTCCCAATGCGCCAACCTCCGCCGCAGGAACAACGTAAGAATTTTCTAAGACATGCATAGGAAGATGATCAGTCCGACCACCAACAGCAGCATTAATGAATCCGACATGGCAAGGAGTAGCCTTTTGATTTGCAATTTTGTAAGCGGCATCAATTGATCCGCCGCTTGCTTTGCCGGGTGTATATGTAATTGGATTTTTGCCCGGTGTCTCAAAAGCGCCCCTAATGAGTTTTTCCCCGCCAGACATATCAGCGGGTTCCCAAATACGTGCAATATAATCAGGATTAAGTTTGCTGGTATCCGCACCTACACCAAGACGGCGCATTTGACCGCCGCCTTTTTCAGTAGGGTCAGTATAATAAATAGCTTGTTGTAAAGGGCGGCCCGGAAACAATTTCTTAGCTTCACCCAACGACCCCGGACGCATGTCATTAGGATCGTTGTTGAGAAACGGCCCCGTATCTTCCGCCTCTTTAGAAGCGGGTAAATCTGATTCGTCCTGAGATGACGTGGACATATGTGCGCGGCCTGTTGAGGCTGCTGCATTTTTAGGGATAATTGGAGAAGAAAGGTGAGCGCGACCAGTTGATTCCCGCTGAATTGGGGTTTGGGCATTTAAGTCGGCTTCTTGCATTTTTTTTGGAATGCCACTGTACGCAGCACTTGGATTTTCCAAAATTGGGCGCGCATTATAAAAATCAGCATCAGACATTGCCCTTGGAATGCCCGTATAATCCACTTCATCAGGAAGTTTATAAGGCGCTTGTGCATGCGCCCGGCCCGTAGATTCACCAAAAGTTGATGGAGTTGATCCCCGTAAAGGCACTTGAGAGGTGCGCGTATCAAGGCGCGGAGCCGTCATATCTGCCGTTGGCCTATTGGGAAAATTATCCGTTGTATAAGAACTTGGCGCGACCATTTGAGGGCGTGCAGAATACATGTCTGTGACGTATGGATTAGGTGCAACCGCTTGTGGTCGGGACGGGAAATTTGACTGTGGAGGGGGCGATACACCGCGAACCGCAGAACGGGCTGGCATAGTGCGATTAGGGTTCTGAGGAGAATCCGGAAAACCCATTGCACTAAACATTTTGTTGTAAAAACTTTGCATTGCCTCTGGCGGCTTGATCATGTCAGCATTTTGATCTGGACCACTAATAAAATTGCCTAAAATGCTTTGATACAACTTAGGGAGCGACGGAAGATATGAGCCACCGCCTGTTAAATCATCATCATTGCTATATGGGTCGCTCATTGCCGCCTCCGTAATTCCATAGAATTACACTAAAATTTAAAATTTCGATAGTCCTGTTAGGTATATGTCAAGGAAACAATTGACCCCGTTCCCGTCACAATTGTAAGCCCCGTCGCAAATGGTATCTGTATTTGGTATATACCAATCCCCAAAGAAGACGGGATAGCGTAAATCCTGTTACCCGTCAGTGAACCGGAATTATTGGTATCGTAAATGTAGCCAGTCGTAGAACCTGCGGCTATGACGGAAATTGTCGCCAACCAACCAGATGAAAATTTTATCACCTGAGTGGTAGCGGCTGCTATTTCTTTGGTATTTTTTGAACCATAATACCCCGTCCGCAAACCATCGTAGTTTGCTATGGAATTGAGAGCCACAACACCATTCTTTTGGGCGGAAAGCAAATCATCAAGTGATGCCATATCAGTATTTCCCGTCAGGAGCGGCTCTGTAGCGTATGCCGCCAAGCCGCCAGAATGTGCCTACGTCTTGTGATGAAATATTAACCGCAATCAAACGCGCCCTAATGCGGCAGGAGATATATTCCGTTGCTTGTGTCATTGGAAATGTGGCGGAAAACACGGAATTGCTTGGGAACCCTGAATACGATCCAGTCGTAACCGTCGCATCGCCCGGATAGTTGGTCCAGTACAAAGTTACGTACACGGTGGCGTTTTGGTTGCCAGAATACGTTCCCCATTTCATGTCGGGCCAAATTTGGTCCACAAACATAATCTTGTCGCCTTCAGCAATGCTGAAGAAGCCCGTTTGCATGGAGGATGCCATAGCGGTCGTGGTGTTACCAACCGCCGCGTCATTACCTATTTCATGCTGATAAAGGTAATTATCAGTGCCAGCACCAATGGGAGGCCCAAGGACAGATTGATCAATCCAAGCAGAACGACCCAAAGAGCCAAAGTCCCATTGGTTGAGAACCGTATTGTATTTAACATAGGAATCATTTTCTCCGTTTCCGTTTGCGGAAGGGTAGAACCACATGATTTCGTTAAACTGTGAATTAGGGGCGCAACGGATATGCTGTGTATAAGGGATGCCATTGCCATCATTTCCTGATTTTAAATTTTGGAAAATAACGTCCCAGACAGGGCAGGGCAGCGGCTTAGGGCCGTCACCAGCATTAACAAAGAACTGTTTCTGGGACATCCAATAGATTACGTTACCCAATTGGCCGACGCATTTACGGCTGATTGCACCGCAGTTAGAGCCGATTTTGTTAAATCCGTATACCAATGGCGCACCGATATACTGCATGGACCAAAGGTCTAAGTCAGTCCAAATTAAGCCCTGCTGCGGACCCTGCAAGCACGTAACAATTTTGGAACCCTGCGGAATGCGGTAAGAACCCGCCTGATTGGTGGCGGTTCCTATCCATGTGGAACTATCGCCCACATCAGACCAGCGGATCAATAATGGATCAGGTTGCAAAGTAAACGAAGACCCCCAAGCAACAACCTGCCGCTGTGGCATCGCTACAAAGCATCCGTCATTAACCAATGGCGCTTGTCCACCAACGATTTGAGCGTTTTGCAACGCTCCAGATGGCGACCAATAATAAATTGCGCCGCCCGTAGGATTGGCAATTAAATTCTCACCAAAGTTGTCCAAAGACCAGTCTGTTGCTGTAATAGCCGTACCCGGAACGGAGGGTTGTGTTGTTCCCAAACCAAACCCGCCCGTGCCATACCCACCAACACCAAATCCTGAACCTTGGGGTTGCGGGCCAATAGCTACATAATACGTCGAATTAATGTTACCGCTATTGATAGATACAGGACCAGCGGTTGATGTAGCTGAATTTTGGGCGGAAAAAGTAAAAGTGTTAGCGTTAGTTACGCTTAAAACGGTAAAAAGGCCAAAAAGCGTTAACCCGCCTACAGATGTAGATACCCCAATGTAAAATTGAGAACCCGTTGAATAACCATGATTATTTAAAACAACGGTTACAACAGATGATCCACTTGTGGTGGAAAACGTATAAGAAGCGCCGCCGTTGGATACCGTTGATGTAGCGGGGGATGCTGCTGTAATTGTGTAAGTTGTGCCGCCCGCCGTTTGAAGTAAATACGACCCAGTCAACACAATGCCACCAACCGATACAGGCGTTACGTAATTAACGTAATCCAAAACCGATGCGGTAATGTTGGAATCAACAACTGTAACAGTCGTAGAGCCAGAAGTTGTGGAGAAATTAGGCGCGGTATTGGTAACGGATGTCTGTGGGGTTATGTTAATATTGTTATTGCTGGTCAAAACGTTAAGAGATGATTGCGCCCCCACAGCCAAATGATTGACCGCATTAAGGTCCGCCCATCCTTTTAATGCCCGAATCGTAGAAGAATAGGCGGTGTTAAAATACGTAACCCAGCCGCCCAGCTTCTGAACAAGGCCAAGGTTATTGCGGTCCGGCATGAACCGGACAAGATTTGTGGAAGAAAGAGCCGCCTCATTCAGGGTCGGCGTCTTAATTACATCAACACCCGGAATAAGTTTAAGTGTTGCGTGGGCCATCGCTTACCCCCTTGGCGGTGTAGCAATAGGCGAAGGAGATTGCGAACCCCATGCGGAAGATTGGAATTTCTTCCTATATTCTTCAATTGTCGCTCCTTTGAGCAACGTTTGATACTGCTGTTCCCAATTGATAGGCATCTGCGGATCAGCACCAGTCGTTGAGAAGTTACGTTGGAACCCGCCCACGTAAACCATGCTGGCGGCTATAAATAGGTCCGGCAGATAAGTGGAAATAAACGTGGTCGTATTGGTCGCCGACAGGGACGACGCATGAATCGTCCCCGTCAACGTCAGTGGATAAGATGAGTTAGGATACGGCCCAAGGAGAATATACTGGCTTGTATTTCCAGTCGTGGCCGAATCGCCTCCATAAACAGCGAAGACACTTGGAACTCCTGCACTTGCCGTGCTGTTGAAAACGTTTTGAATGTACTCCTTAGCCACAGGGGCCAAAGGAGTCAAAACCCCGTTGTTATTTACTTGAATCGTCTGAAGCGTAATAAACGCCGCAGTCGGTATCGTTAAGATATTAACGTTTTGAGTTGTAGAAAACGAAGTGTTATCATAGACTTGTGCGGATAAAAAATCCAGATCACGTTGCATCCGCAGTTCCGCGTAGGAAATTGCTTGGGGCAAAATGATCTGGAAATTAGTGTCAGTTGTAGGGACAACCGCCAACGTAGCGATTTGCTGAACGTAACTGTTATACGTAAGGCCAGTTGTCATAAGTCATCCTTATTGGGCGGGCTGCTCTTCCGTTGGCGCAGCTTCAACAGGTGCTGGGGCGGGAACAACAGCAGATTCAATCTGTGGTTTTGCTTGACCATGAAGAAGCTGAATCAAATCAGCTACTTCCGCATAAACGCCAGCACCAAGGTGTTTCAATACGGTGTTAACGTGGGCTACGGTCAACTTTAGTTCAAGTTCAAGATTTTCCATTATGTTCTCCTAAAATGGTGGTTTTTGAGGCTGTACTTGTGGTGTAGATATCTGGTTAATTTGAGCGGCAATAGCTGCTTCAACCCCCGTTATGCTGATAGATTGTGATACCCATTGGAACGCCATTTCCTGTGTAATGTCCGCATATGGAACAAATTCCGCCGGATTTGGTGTTCCTAATTGCACTGTACCAGAACTTGATGACGTAACCAAGCCATTCGTACCCGTGCAAACCCAATTAATGGCCGTAACCACATTGGTCAGGCCGTCATATAGTGGGTTTACTATAAATTGGGGGAATGACCACGTAAATTCCATTACGATAAACCAGCCCCGGAAATTATTGCGGTTGAGGACGATGTAAAGAGAACCGTACAAATTCCGTACAATGCAAGGGTTCTGTTCCCAGTAGTAGACGATGCTTGGCCCGCCCACTGTAAGGTTACGCCCGTACCCTGTGTGATTGTCTGACTGCTGCCAGAATTGTTATAAATCGTTACCGCATTGCCCGAAGACATTACGGCATTTGGGATAGTTACGCCGCCAGTCGTAATGGATATAGCTTGACCATTATCGGTTGCGACCAAGACATAAGCGGCTGTTTGGGAGTTAATAGGGATACTACGAACATTCCCAATAGAATCGTTTACGGATGTCCCTGCCGTAACAGTTGTACCAGCAGAAAGGGCGGTTCCTGCGGCAATAGTAGTAGTTGCGGTAATATTGGTTCCTGCGGCAACCGTTGTGCCTGAGTTGACCGTTGTTCCAGCGGTAATGCTGCCGCTAACCGTCAAATTGCCAGAAATAGAACCGCCTTGAAGAATCCCGTCATCCGCCTTTTTGACGTTCGTGCCGTCGCTATAAATGATGATGCTGTAGCCTTGCGGGAGGGCCACAGTCGTTCCAGCCGCCGCATTGCTGCCGTTATTGGAGCCAAGAGTAACCGTATACGCGCCGGACGTGCTGTTTGTCACAACCCACATGCCAGCGACGCTTTGTGGAAGCAAAACCGTCTGGTTAGCCGCCAACGCACCCGTAAGGTTAAATCTCATGGCCTGAGATGTGGAACCTGCTGCTATAGCACTGGGTGCGGCAATATTTGTATAGGTCGGTGAGCCGCCCGTGTTGACGGATACAGATGTTGTGTTGCCAAACATCTGGTCAAGAATGGTGGAATTGTAATTGAGGGGCTGGTCCCACGTAGGGGATGTGCTGTTATAGGCGGGTTCGTTAAGGGCCAGATTGGTTGTTGTACTCATGGCTTGTCCGCCTTACCGTCTAATTTGTCGTAAATACGTTGGAACATATCTTCAATATGGGCCATCCGTTTATCTAAATCGTCTTTAAGAACGTATTCTTTTGGAAGCGACGCCTCCAGTTTACTAATATCCCGTTGTAGTTCTTTTACCGCGCCCCAAAGTTCCCGCAAAAGCCATCCCGCCACGGTCAGGGCCATCCCTGCCCCTATATCTATAAGGTTTTGATACTCATTCATAATTAGGCATCCCGGATGATGGCGGTGGAGGTTTCCCTGTCAATAGATAATACACCATAGCAGACAATATTCCAATCCCCGCCATCCCGTTCATCCTTGACGGGAACCTGTATGTCCAGATGCTTAAACAGATACTCTTGGCCGTTTTCAAATACCCGCCAGACATGATCCTCCGTCCCGCGACCGGGTTGACCACGGGACTTATTGAACCGGATGGCGTACTTGTTCATTTCCAACGTGGGCCTTCAACCCAGATGACCAGTGACTTACGAATGCCTTTGGTTACAGGCGTGACGCGGTGCAGCACAAAGGATGGGAAAAAAATAGCCATTCCCTTTTTAACATTAACTTTATTAGGAGTGGAAAGGTTAATTTCAAAATCTCCACCTTCAAAATCATCATTTAAAAGCATAGTCATAGATAATTTACGGTGAAGACCAGTTCCTTGCGGGTTAACTTGATTAACATAACTATCAATATGCCAATCGTAATGGCCGCTTTCTTTTGAATTATATGTAGAAAATTGAAAAGAATTGTATCCTACCAAATCAAACCCATAAAATTTATCATTTATCATGGTTACGAAGTCATTTAATTTATTAAAAATCCACCTGTTTTCTTCATCAGGCTCCGTAAAATTTATTTTTGATTTTCTTATCTTGTTATCAACACTGCTTTGAATTTTGCCGTCTTCTAATTTTTTGTTTTCACAATATTGAACAATAAGTGCCAATTCTTCATTGGTAAAATAACCTTCCCAATAAACATGAGGGTAAAAAATAGATGATTTTTCAGCGGTATAATTTGTAATCATAATTATATAACCGTTGCAGTTAGTGGGGAGTAAACAACACCTACATTAAAATGAATCATACGAAATGGTTTTTTGGATAAATTACGGGTAAATGAATGCGGCAACCAAGAATTTGCAAACATAAATGTCCCTGACTCTGGGATAAAATTAATCATATTGCTGGCATACGTTGCTTGGGATGGGTCACGTTCAATAAGCGAAACAAATTCCTTGGTTGAACGCGGTTCATGTATAATTAATTTGCAGCCATCTGGAGGCGTATCTATAAAATAAAATCCAGAAATAACGGAGTTATGAAAGTGTTTTTCATGGCCAGAACGGTAATGATGTTCTTGACACCAGAAATCATACATTTCCATACGGTACACATCCATGTTGTACCCTTGGTCATTTAAAATATTCCATGAGGTTTTTAATATATAATCCACAAGACTGTGCATTCTTTCATCAGTATGCAAAGCTCCAGTGTTATATAACGGATATATATCATCTAATTTTGTTGTTTTTTTAACTTCCGCCAATTTTTCCGTGCATACTTTGGTGGCGTCTTTTAAAAATTCTGGTTTATCAAATTTATAAACAGGAGACGTAAAATAGTGCCAAGCATTAATGGCATCAGACATTTTATTTTCCTTTTAAGATATAATGTTTCCGTTTGAATCTAACTTAGGTATCTTAGGAACTTCCCAGTTCAAATAGTCCGTTACCGTATAATCCTGCAATTGGGCAAGATAATTGTTATATGCCATTTTTTGTGCATCAGTTGTAGATAGGTCTGCAATTAAAGTATTCACTTTTGATGTCCGCGTTGTTTTAATATCAGCAATCACCTGATCAATATTTGCTTTAATTGCAGATATCTCATCATCTGGTTTTGCCGTAATAAGCCAAACATCTTGCCAAATGTTATCAATTTTTTGATATATTGGTTCAAAACTAACATTCTCAAAAGTATTAGGAATAGGTATAGAAGTACGATTAAATGGCTGATATTTCTCAGGAATACCATTTGGGAAAATATCAATAAGATTTTCTTCCAGCATTGGATGGTTTACTGGATTACCTTCTTCGTCAATTTGAATATACCAATTGGACATTATGGGCTACCTGCTGATGTTGATGGGAATGAACGACTGCAACCGGGCCACATGATACGAACAGCGCCAACTGCTCCCGCAGCGCCTTTAAAACAAACGTAACCGCAGCAGCAATAAGCACCACCACCACCGCCGCCAGCGCCGTATGAACCCGCTGGTCCACCAGTTTTACCGTTTGTTGAGCCGTTGCCGCCACCCGATCCTCCGCCACCAGTTTTTGTACCGTTAGAACCTTGCCCTAAAACTCCAACGCCGCCTCCACCTTGGCCTCCGCAACTGGAACCAATACCTCCTCTGCCGCCACCACCAGCGCCGCTAACACCCGCTGTGGAATTATCACCGGGATAATTCCCGCCGCAACCACCGCCAGAAACGCTTCCGCAATATCCACCTGCTCCGCCACCGCCGCCACCAGCGCCACCGTTACCCCCGACATATCCACGTCCGCCTTTTCCGCCGGGCGCACCATTAGTCCCGCCATGCCCTCCCCCGGTTCCTCCACATGCAGGTGCCGAAGACCTTCCGCCATTTCCGCCACTTCCATAAACAACACCAGTACTAACAAAATAACTTGTTCCGCCAGCACCTCCGCCACCCCCAATAGGGCCAGCATTTCCGGCACCGCCTACTACAACAGTATATGTGTTTCCGGGAATTGTTGTATAGTTATTATAATATCCTAAACCAGCGCCGCCACCGCCGCCGCCGCCATTGGACGCTGCGCTTCCGGCACCGCCGCCGCCACCGCCAACGGTTACAATTGAAACAGATCGGACACAAGCAGGGGCCGTCCAACTGAAAGGCCCAGCAGAATTATATGTTATTGATCCGGGAGGTGCCGCAGGAGCCTTTCCAACCGTCGTAAAAAAATTTTGCATAATAGTCATGTTACGTCAGCCCTGCGCCTGAAATTACAGCGTTAGAAGATGTGATAAAGATTATAGTGCAAATTCCGTATAATCCAAGCGTCCTATTGCCAGTTGTGGATGACGATTGACCCGCCCACTGCATCGTAACGCCCGTTCCCTGCGTAATGGTTTGGCTGCTACCTGAGTTATTGTAGATAGTAACAATGTTACCCGCTGACAAGATTGAGTTGGGGACAGTCACGCCGCCAGTGGTGATTGATATGGTTTTACCCGCATCACCCGCCACAAGTGTATACCCAGTCGTCTGAGAGTTAATGGTTGAACCTGTACCTGCAACCGTGACAGCGCCCGATGCGTTGGTAATGGTAATACCCGCACCCGCCGTTAACGTAGCAGCCGTATAGTTTGTGCCGTTACCAATTGGAATCTGGCCGTTGGATGGCGTGGTTGTAATACCCGTACCACCGTTACCAACTGGCAATGTGCCTGTTACACCAGCCGTTAGTGACACCTGACCCCACGAAGGCGCAGAACTTGTCGTGGCGATCAATACCTGACCAGTCGTACCTGCGGCGGTGACGCCCAATGCACTTGTTGTGTTGCCGTAAATAACCCCGTTGGCGGTAAATGTACCCGCCCCCGTACCACCGTTGGTAACCGTCAACGTACCGCTTACGTTGGTGTTGGCCGTACCAAGGGCAAGCGTTCCAAATGCAGGTGCGCTTGATCCCGCAGAAATCAAAGGTTGACCAGAAGTACCCGCCGCAGAATAAGCATGAGCCGTACCCGTGCCGTATCCAACACCGCCAGCCGTTGGGGTTGCGGTGCTATTTGTACCACCCGATGCAATTGGAAGCGTTCCGGTTGTTAATGCGGACGTAGATGTCGCATAAACCGCACCACCAGAAGTAAACGATGTAAGACCAGTGCCACCCGCCGCAGTTGGAAGTGTACCCGCCGTCAATACGGATGCGGATGTTGAGTAGATGGCATTGTTGGCGGCAGTAAAGGTAGTCAACCCAGTACCACCGTTACCCGTTGCAAGTGTACCAGCAAGGGTTACAGCGCCTGTTGTCCCAGATGACGGCGTAAGACCTGTCGTACCCGCAGAGAATGATGTTACACCAGAGCCAGATGGAATGGTTGACGACCAAGACGGTGCGCCGCCTGTGTTGCCAATTAGAACTTGTCCAGTAGTACCAGCGGCGGTTGTTGCCATTGCGGATGTGGTTGATCCATACACAACGCCATATTGCGTTAATGCAGAAGCCTGACCCGTTCCGCCATTTGCTACAGGTAGCGTACCCGTAACCGCCGTTGTAAGGGAGACTTGACCCCAAGAAGGAGCCACGCCCACGCCGCCAGACAATAACACATTACCCGTTGCTACATCCGCAAGACGGGATAAGGTCGTTGTTCCGGAAGCATAAAGAAGATCGCCAACTGCGTATGTCGTAAGGCCAGTGCCGCCATTACCAACTGGCAATGTACCCGTGACGCCTGTGGTTAAAGATACTTGCGACCATGTTGGGGCAGCGGATGCGCCGCCAGAAGTAAGCACATACCCAGATGTGCCATATGTAGCGCCGCCAATACCCAACTGACCTGCAGGGCCAAAACGGAAGGCTTCAGCAATTGCGTTGCTGCCCGTTGGTGTGGTGTAAATACCCGCATACGTACCCTGCGCCGTATCCGTAAAGTTTTCCGCCGCAGAGAATGCAATGTACCCTGTAGACGCCGTGCCAAATCCAGTTGCGCCGTAACCACGGGCTGTAAATTGTGCCAAGAAATCGCCGGACTGCGATGCTGTAGGAGATGCAGCCGTGCCACGGGCTTGTCGTGCCGTGAACACGCCGTAAGCGCCAGTACCGTAAGCATCTTGCGTAATACGGGTGTTGGCGGCGTTTGCACCAACAATATACAAGTCTGTACCCGCAGGTAGCGTGGCCGTGGGTGTGGTCGTCTGAGTATTGGAAAGAATTGTTAACTGCGTCTGTGGCGTAGCCGTGTTAATGCCCAAGCGGTTATTGGTATTGTCCCAAAAGAACTTAGCATTGTTCTGGCTGTAAACGCCGGACGCACCAGCGAACACGACAGAGCCAGTGGTAAATGCCGTTGAGGTACCCGTGCCGCCATTGGCAACGCCCAAAGTTCCAGTAACACCTGTTGTTAAAGGAAGACCCGTAGCATTAGTTAGCACAAGCGCAGTTGGCGTTCCCAGTGCTGGAGTTACAAGTGTTGGCGACGTAGAAAGAACAACTGAACCAGAACCTGTGGAAGTTGTTACACCTGTGCCACCTGCCAAAACAGGCAATGTACCAGCCGTTAAAGCAGATGAAGATGTTGAATAAATAGCATTATTGGCTGCTGTAAATGTGGTTAAACCAGTTCCACCATATCCAGTTGCGATAGTTGTTCCGTTCCAAACACCCGCAGTAATTGCGCCGCTTGTGCCAATCGTCATGGCATCCGTTGCGCCGTTATTGATCACAAAATGAATGGCGTTGCTTGTTGTCGTACCGATAGCAAGGTCAGCGGATGTAGCATCAAGATAAACAGTATTAGGTGCGTTAAATGCGCCTGATCCTGCAAATGTTGAAGAATTCATTCCCAATTCGCCATAATACGTTGATGACGTACCAAGGTTGTTGGAAACAATAAAGTTTGTGGATGCCACGTTGCCAGAGTTGGTGTTTTGAAGCACCATTTCGTTGTAGGCGTTTACGCTATTGGTATAAGACGCAAAGATATTCGTATCGCTATAGCCAAGAGTACCGTAACTATAAGCACCTGCGTTTAGCGCACTGGCAAGCGAACCATTGGCCGTCACATAGGTAAACGCACCCGTGGAAGGCGTTGTTGCACCCACCGTGCCATTGATGCCGCTGACCCAAGAAGCAGTCGTGCCATTGGATGTCAGAAGTTGATTAGCCGTTCCAATACCCAAGCGGGTTGCACTGTTCGCGCCGTTTCCAATAATCAAGTCGCCAGTTGTGGTAATTGGCGAAAGCGCATTGAATGCAGCAGATGCAGTCGTCTGGCCCGTGCCGCCAAACGAAATACCAACCGTGCTTAAGCCAATCGTATTACCCGTTTTGGTAATTGGGGCAGATACGGCAATATTACCAGCAGAAGATGTCTGAACCCACACAAGGGCAGTCGAACCAACTGTAATTGTGCCAGTCGTATTCATAACCCATGAGGTTGAACCCCACGTTGTGCCGCTTGAAACAAATACGCCAGCGCCCGTTTCAATGTAATTTGGCCCTGTTCCAACCGTGTTAAAGTCCGTGGAGCGGGTAAGAACCCAATTTGTTGAGCCAGAACCTTGGTTGGTGACAACATAAATACCGTTTTGCAGACCACTTGATTGGTTCTTGACCAGAACGCGGGTGGCGTTGGTAACGTCTGTGGCAGTGAAAGTATAGCCGTCAATCGTCAATGCGGCTTGTGTGCCAGCATTTGTAATCGTAGCGCCAACGCCAGATGTGCCGTTATTGTATGTTACCGTGCCAAGGTCTGCGGTGGTTGCATAGCCAACGGCGGTGTGGAATGTCGTGTTGCTGACTGACGCAACCTGACCATCAACATACTGCTTGGTAGATAATTGCAATGCGGAAACTGGGTCTTGCGTAACCGTAACGGTTGTCAAACCAGACAGTGTGGTTGCTGTAGCACCCAGTGATATAGAAGTTGAGCCAAGCGTAATAGATGAATTGGTCAACCCGGCATTAGGGATGGTAGCCGATGCCGTAACCGCGCCCGTGCCGTTACCAAATAGGTAGCCACTAAGCGTAGAAGCGCCCGTGCCGCCATTGGCGACAGGAAGAACACCAGTGACGCCTGTTGTGAGCGGCAAGCCTGTAGCATTGGTTAAGATAGCCGCAGATGGTGTGCCAAGGGCTGGCGTAAGAAGTGTTGGCGAATTTGACAACACCAATGAACCAGTTCCCGTGGACGTTGTTACTCCAGTGCCACCTGCCGATACTGGCAATGTCCCTGATGCAAGAGCGGAAGAAGATGTTGCGTATAAAGCGCCACCAGATGTAAATGATGTAAGGCCAGTGCCGCCATTCGTCGTTCCAAGCGTACCCGTAACGCCCGTTGTTAAAGGGAGACCTGTTACGTTTGTCATAACGCCTGATGACGGTGTACCAAGAGCCGGAGTGACTAAAGTTGGCGAAGTTGATAAAACAACGCTACCAGTACCCGTGGATGTTGTTGTCCCTGTGCCACCCGCAGTTACAGGCAATGTGCCTGTAGTAAGAACAGATGCTGACGTTGCATACATTGCCCCGCCAGACGTAAACGACGTAAGACCCGTACCACCATTGGTTGTGCCAAGCGTACCACTTACATGAGTAGAAAGACCAATTTTACCCCAAGACGGAGCAACACCGACCCCTCCAGAAATAATAGCACTGCCAGTAGCCACGTCATTAAGACGGGCCAAGGTGGTAGATGACGAAGCATAAAGAATGTCACCTGTTGTATACGATCCATAACCTGTTCCGCCCTCTGTTTCAGCAAGAGGAGTAGTCAGACCAGTTAAGCTGGTAATGTCGCTATTTGCGCCAGAAGCCGCCGCACCAAGATTAGTACGCGCACCCGATGCGGTAGTTGCACCAGTTCCGCCGTAAGTAATTGCGATTGGCGACCCTTGCCACGTACCGGAGGTTACAGTGGTAAGATTTGTGTTACCTGTTGCCGTAAGCGCAGTAAAAGTTGCTGCGGCAGGAGTTGTCCCGCCAATTGTTGTGGCATTAATTGTGCCGCCTGTAATCGCTACAGCGTTAGCATTTTGCGTTGCCATTGTCCCCAAACCAGAAACTTGGCTTGGAGAAATAGAAATACTGGTATTTGTCGCAGACGTGATTTGGCCTTGCGAATTAATTGCAAGAACAGGAACAACCGATGCGGAGCCGTAAGTAGACGCCGTTACCCCAGTTGTGGCAATAGAAATTGTGCCGGAAGATGTAATGGTCCCACCGGACAAACCCGTACCAGCCGTAATAGAAGTGACGGAACCAGTTCCATAACCTTGCGATTTAACAAATTGTGTTGTCGCAAGAGTAGTGCTTGCATCACTTGTTAAAGGCGTAGGGGCAGTGGGTACGCCTGTAAATGCTGGAGAAGCCAAAGGAGCCGCCCCAAGCATCGTCATTGTTTGAGCAACCGTTAAATCCGTTGGATTGGCGGCAGAACCCGTATTGTTGCCTTTGATGGTGTTAGATGCCATTGTTGATAAGTACGAATTGGTAATGCTGCTGGTCGTTAAGCCAATCGTACCGGATGATGTGATAGTGCCGCCAGACAATGGAGACTGGGCGGTAATAGAAGTAATGCCCGTAATTGGGTACGTTGTTTGCGTATATTTCGCAATCTGGTCTACGGTCAGATAAACAGTAGTACCCGCTTGCACCGCAGGAACTTGGCTGCTGGCTTGCGCAGCCGTTACAGATGGTAAATTGGAAATGGAAACATTTGACATTTACGCACCTGTCTGAACGATTTGTGTGTACTGCGGCGGTATACCAACGGACGCTGTTACTATACGTGTATTTGCCCCCAAAAGTCCACCAGAAGGTATAGCTTTGTTGGCTTGATATGTGAAGACTGTAGCTGACAAAACAGTAATGCTAAACATCCCCATAGCATCATTATTTGTCGTACCCGTAACTGATATCTGGCTATTAGTTACAAGGCTATTTGCGGTAGAAAGTGTTACGGTAATAGTAGTTGTGCCGTTGGCGGTGATAGACACAACGGGCAAAAGTACATCAAAAACCGTCTGGTTGATTAGTGGCATTAATGCATTTGGATCAAGGTCCGCTGGCTTTCCAATAGGCTGAACCGTAAGGTTTTGACCGCTTTCCGTAATCAAATCCACGTTATTGGGAACAGGAATGCCTGTTTGGGTATTAATGGTAAAGCCGGGTTCCGCCAGATTACTGGTATTGTATATGTCATACGAATCTGGGCGGGCGTTCAACACAGGAACTGGGTCTTGTGTAGTCAAAATAGGCTTTAACTGCGCCTGTGGCTTGTCATAGCATTTTTCGCACACCAAAAATCGCAGGTTCTGCAATTGCGGGCCACGAAAATCAAACTGCCATTTCAATGCTTTATGGTTGTAAATAAAGCCGCAACGGTCACACCGCCCCCATGCTGATGGTGCGCTTGGATTAACAAAAGCATGGCCGTGGGGACGGTACGCCATGACTACGACACCCTAAAGTAGCCAGAAAGTCCGGGCATAATATACAAGGGAACGTTTTCCGTATCCTGTGTAGCAGCTATCATATACGCTTGCTGGGCCTTAGCCTCCAACATTTGCATACGATCCGGCGCATAAATAGCCGCCAAACGTGCTGCCAAACCAGATGCCAAAGCGTCTAACCAACGATATGGGATGTCAACCGTCTGTGCGTCCGTTAATTCAGCATCTTGAATCTGCGTCACCGCATAATAGTTCAACGTATAAACATTACTTTGATCAGGAACGGGCCACAATGTAACCGTTGGGTTAATTAAACGGTCAAACCAGAACACCGTAGGCGGTGCTTGTTGCAACTTATTAGGCGTTTGGCTGTATTCTGTGCGGGAAATAGGCATAATAACACGGTCAAACTGCGATGAAGTGCCAGTATTCTGCTGAATAACGGCATCAAGTATCATCACAACCTTTTGCGGGACCGTATATGTCGTTTGGCCCTGCACCAATGGCACGGAAATAAGCACAACTTCCCACAAGTTAACCCCTTGGTTAGCCCAAGAGGCAAGCATGAGGTTGGTTTCAAACCGCGCATCCGTCATATGCTCTTGCATAATGGCGGTCCTGCGTACGCCGCAACGTGCATACGCATTCAAGACGATTTCGCCAAGCGACGGATTAAACGTATAAGTGCCGCTGGTGGTCATTTTCTATCCTTAGAAGATAGTACCGTCGTTTGCTACTAAATAGCCGCCCGCAAAAATTGACCCAACAAATGGACCGCCAGTGTTAGATTTCATTTGGAACTGAATATCTGTGCCGCCGGGGTGCGCTGGAGCAATCGTGTATGGAATATTAAAAATTTGCACAAACGGAGATTGAGAAAGCAAAGTTGTATTGCCATTCACCGTATAAGTGTATCCATTTTCAACAACTGTGCTGGAAAGGTTAAATTTATTTAATTCCGCATAAAGCATGTAGTTGCTGGATGTAAACCCAATGCTGGCGTTACCTTGAACATATGTCAAATAAAACGTAAAACCATTTGGAACCGTATAAATTGACATTTGCGTCTGACCAATACCCGCATTAATTTGCGCGTAAAGAACGGTTGAAATTTTAGCGGTAATAATGCCCGCATTTAAACCATTAGTAACAAACAGCCCGTTAATGCGATAATAAGAATTAGTGGTGGTTGCTGTTCCGGACCCATTTAATGTTACAAGTTCCGAAAGAACGTTAAAACTTGAATCCAAACCATTAACTTGAACAATTAAGCCAGCGTCCGTTGCGCCAGATGCGCTAAGAAGGACAATTTGACCAGCAGAACTTGGGTACGCGTATGCGCCGCCAGATTGCGTCAAACCTTCCCACAATGGGCCAAGGGCAGTCCCTGCAACTTGTGTGCTGTACCCAAAAATCTCAACAGGCTGATGACCCGTAATTTGGTTACGTGCAACCTGCAATTCAAAAGGCTCATGCAAGCCACGTTTAGTAACAGAATCGTTAATGACAAAGGCTTGACTGGTCATAATTATTTACCCTTTTTACGTGCTATTGCTGCATTATCTACCAGATTTGGGTAGGGACGGCCAGCCGCCCGTGCATGTGCTTTTGCAAGAGATTTCTGTTTGGTGGTTAAATGTTTGTGGTGTGCATCTTTTTCAGCAGGATGCTCCCAGAAAGGTTTCTTTTCCATTATTTTTGCACCAATAAAATAATAATGATGCCGGAAAGGATAACATTGACAATTTCACCGAATGATAAACCTACAACCATGTTAGCAACCCCATTTTCTAAGTGCTTTGTTAACCCTGCTTTCAGGATCATGTGCATTTTTGTGATTCGTCATTTTAGACCGCATCCCTTCCATCCGGCTGCAAAATGACTTGTGCCGGGAGTTATGCGTATCTTTCGTTGGAGCCTTTAAGGTTCCGCCCGTTTCAGAATGATATGAAGCCCGTCCTTTGGCATTTAAGCCACCGGATGGGGATTTGCCTTCTGATCTTGTCCATGCAGCAGTCATATGGTCCTCCGAAGAAAGAAGGGGGCCGCAGCCCCCCACTTAATCGTGCATTTTCTTCAACGTCTGAGCAAGTTTGGCGCGTTTAGCAAGAGTAGGGTTCGTGCTATGCGCCGCCTTAGCTAACTTCTTGGCGGGGATTTTCTCCCCCGCCGGAACGTGAAGTTGTCGGTGAAGCGCACCGGGATGCTTGATAGCACCCTGAATCCACTTCGCTCCGCCGCCATCAGCATGATGCTGACGGCTTACGACTCCCCCGGCTCCACCATACGGCCAGCAGGGGTCTTAACCTTGTTGGCTGCGGAGAAAGGACGCATCTCAGCGCCGCCAGCAACTGCACCACCCGATTTACGGGCAGGGCGGTCAAGGCGGTGATGAGCATGCTTGCCGTGCATATCAAGATGCTTCATGTGCATCTTCTTTGCGCGACCGCCATGCTTACGGGCGGCATGCTTTTCCTCTGCTTCGTGTACGGCATGCGAACCAGCGCCAGCGTAAACTTCCTTTGGCGTTGGATCTTCGTCTACTTCACCATGCATTGGCGACTCAACCTTACCACCCTTTTTGTGGGCAGCACGTTTCATTGTATGCATAGAATGTTTCTTAACCATGTGATGAGCATGACCGCCATGAGCATGGTGACCATGATGTTCAGAATGATGCTTCATGGGTTACTCCTTAAAAGTTGTAATACTGGGTTAAACCAAACAAGCCAGTTGCAGACTGA
>Ga0208875_1000182_pt1 | contig 26875 bp, 42 predicted proteins | sample CryBogCBH25Aug08_FD_184612 | JGI IMG/M metagenome (GOLD analysis project Ga0208875, IMG submission 184612) | Freshwater microbial communities from Crystal Bog, Wisconsin, USA - CBH25Aug08 (SPAdes) (version 2) | ecosystem: Environmental > Aquatic > Freshwater > Lake | place: Crystal Bog...
AAATAAAGTCATTACTGAAAACCGTATTACCGAAATGTTTAAGTTAATCGTGCCAGAAGATAAATCTTTTGATATGAATACTATTACATACGATATGGTTGAGGAATTATTCCCATTCTCTATTCAATTAGAGGTTGTGGACAACATCACTAAAACAATTAGCCCAAGTTACGAATCCGCAAAGGGAAAGTAACTGGGTCGATCCGTAGGCAAACAAAGGCTTATATCCTTGCACACGGGTCTGACCCGAACCAAATAGACGAAGAAACATTTACCGACATTTGCATAATGTATGCAGATGGGCTAATTGGCAATCGTGGAATACTGGAAGTATTAGGCACATTGACGGCTGGTCAATTTAATTCAATGTTGCCAAAAGGTAAGCCAAGCTATAAATTACAAGATATAATACCTAGAGTGTATGGGTATATTTACCCGCCATTAACAGAACAGGATAAGAAGGCGCAAGTTAATGAGCAATTATTAACATTTATGTTAATGAATCCAAAAGCACCAAAAAGTCTGTTCAAAGGAAAATAAATGGCAAATATCGCAAGTCTTGGGGTTAAGTTAGGCATAGATACAGCCGACTTTACACAAGGCATCGAAAAAGCCAAAGAAGCCTTACAGAATTTCAAAGAACGGGCTGGCGAATTACTGTCCGTTGCCGCATTTGCTGAAATGACAAATAAGGCGATGGAATATGCAGATTCCGTTGTTAAAACAGCAAAAGCCAATGATGTAGCGGTTGCATCCGTTTTAAACCTATCATCTGCGTTGATGAAGAATGGCGGGGATGCCGAAGAAACCAGCCGTATTTATTCTGGATTTACTCAAAAAATTGAATCTGCCGCATTAGGTAGTGGCAAGGTTCAAGAAGCATTTGCCAGGTTGGGCGTTTCCCTAAAAGACCTTAAAACGCTATCTGAAGAAGATTTATTTAATAAAACCGTGCAAGGCCTTGCAAAAATGCAAGATTCTGCGGAACGAAACGGTTTGGCGTTTCAAGTTCTTGGTCGTGGTATCAGGGGCGTTGATATTAAAGGATTGGCGGCAGACCTTGTTGAAGGCAAGGGCGAGATGGACAAATATGCCCAAGCCGTTACCCAAGCACACGAATTAAGCATTAAATTAAAAGAAGCATCACATCAGCTTACATTGGAATTTACTAATGCAGTATTTCCATCGTTATTACAGCTTTATGATGCGTTGCATAAAGATGCTACTGCTATACAGTTTTTTGGCGAAGTATTGCAAACAACGGCTGAAACCGTTGCCGTAGTCTTTAAATATACTGCTACAGTTATTGTTGGTTTCTTTACAGAAATACAAGGCGTTATTGCGGCCACCACCGATGCTATTCACGGTGACTTTTCTAAAGCATTGCAAGACCTAAAAGACTATGACGATAAAGTCAAAAAGATGGCCGAATCCGATGAGGAATTTGCCCAGAAGATTTTAAATCGTTCAAAAGAAACACCAAAGCAAGAGCCACAACAAGATGTAAACAGACCAGTTACATTTGCTGGCGAAAAACAATTATTGCAAGCCCAAGATTTATCAAAAGAGTATGCAAGGCAAGCGGCCATTCAGTTTCAAATGTTATCCGCTAAAGAAGCTGAAACACATCTTACTAAGAATCAAAAAGATTATGTTTCTGAAATTACCAAAGTGCTTACAGAAATGCAAAAGGCTTTGGACAATGTTGATAAAAAGATTGCTACAACCGATCCATCAACTGCCGCTGGTCAAGCTGTAATTAAAGCCCTTAAAGAGCAAAAACAACAAATTATTGATACTGCACAAGTCTATGTTGAAAAGACTGAACAAGAAGTATTAGCAACTCAGGCTTTCCAACAATCATTTAGTTATGGTTGGCAAAAAGCATATGAGCAATATGTAGAAAATGCAAACAATGCGGCAATGCAAGCGCAAGAAATGTTTGCCGATATTACCAACTCAATGACTAATGCGTTGGAAAAATTTGTAGAAACTGGCAAATTAAACTTTGGCGATTTAGCAAAAAGCATTTTGGCAGATATGTTAAAGATTGAATTGCGGGCGCAAGAAATGAAGTTATTTCAAGCAATGGGCGGTTTAGGTGGATTATTTGGAATTGGTGGTGGCGAAGCAACTCAATATTCTGCCGAATTTATGGCGGCCGCTGGTGGCGGCAATATTCCAGCTAATATGCCTACTATAGTAGGTGAGAATGGCCCAGAATTAATTATTCCGCAAACTGGTGGTACAGTTGTGCCAAATAACAAATTGGCTGATGTTATGGGCGGTTCAAATCAACCATCTGTAATGTATAACGGCCCTTATATTGCCAATATGTCTGCCATTGATACTCAGTCGGCTACACAATTTTTGGCTAGAAATCAAACCGCAGTATGGGCGGCCAATCAATCTGCCCAACGATCATTACCGCAAAGTAGATAAATATGGCAGATATAAGCACCATTCTGGCAATGTCAGAGCAAGTAAATATTATGGATCAACGATTGGTTGGGCAAGCCATTAGCCGTAATCAGCGTATTTCTACATCCGAAATTGTTACTGTTATTCCATTCCAATTTACTTTTAAGCCAAACTCATATCAGCTTTACAGTCAGAATCGTAATCTATTGGCTAATTTGCGTTACTACGATAAGTCGTTAGAGCAATATCTTAATTTTGGTTCTACTGGCTGGGTCAACTATATTGCTTATCAAGGCAATATGACCCCAACACAGATTTCAGCTTGCCAATGGGAAACAGCATCTGCTGGCAAGAATTTAGTATTAGGCAATCTGCCATCCATATCTTCAACATCTTATATCGTAAAGGCTGGCGATTTCTGCCAGGTTGATCGTTATGCTTATATTGCTACCGCTGATGTTATGCGTGGTTCTGGGACTACCGTTACTATTCCTGTTCACCGCACCTTATTGACAACCTTAGTATCACCAGAAAATGCAGTTATTGGGCAATATGGCACAACCGTTGCATTAGGCGGCAATACTTATACTGGATGTACCTTTCCAATCATTTTGCAACAATATCCAACTTATAATTTAATCCCAATGACTAATGACAGCTTTATCCAATGGTCAGGGCCATTTAAAGCATTTGAATCGGTATTATGAGCCAAGTAATAGCACCAATACAAAATACTAACAATATTCGATATGCGGATTTTGTGCGTATTGTTACGCCATCTACAGAATATCGGTTTTCTACTGCGCCAACGGCTATTACCGTGTCAGCGGTGGATTCACAACCTTTTGATGGATTAGGTCAATTAATTGGTATTGGCAAGGTACAGCGGGATATTAAATCTACCGCTAATCAAACCACAATTACTTTAATTGGTATTGATACAGCCCTTTTGGGCGTGGTGTTAAATGGTAATTTAAAAGGCGCACAAATTACCATGTGGAAAGGTTTTTTCAATACTGATGGCAGTTTAATAACATCTGGTGGTGCTGGCGGTCTTTATCAGTATTTCTATGGATTTATCAATACTTTCAACATTGGTGAACAATGGATGGAAGAAGTGCGTATGTATGTAGGTACAGTAACAGTTAGTGCCGCAAACATTCAAATGATTTTACAAAACAGAACGGTTGGTCGATTTACTAATGATTCAAGCTGGGAATATTTCACCCCTGGCGATACATCAATGAATCGAGTGGCCACTATATCGACAATATATTATGCTTTTGGAAAGCAATGATACGGTACGCAAATAAATTTGATTTTGATGCAATTTACAAGATATTAGAACACTTTTGCCAAACACATCGATTTGAAATATTAAAAGATGAAGCAAAGTGGTCAAGGGATTATGTAGGTAAGCAATTAAGTATGATTCTGGCTGGTGCTGGATTTATATTAATTGCAGAAGATTTAAGTGGTGTTTTAGTCGCAATGAAAGCCCCGTGTTTTTTTATTGAAGGGGAATATTCGCTACATGAGATTATGTGGCATAGCACAAACGACAAAACATCATTAAAGCTGTTTAAGAAGTTTATTGAAATTGGTACAGAAATGAAGAAAACTGGCGAAATAAAAGAAGCGCATTTTTCCTGTTTTACTGATTCTGATTTCAGTAGATATGGTGCAACTAAGTTACAGAACACTTGGAAGATATAGCATGGGTGGCGGTGGTGGCGTTTTAGGTGCGATTGTTGGTACTGTTATTGCCATTGTTGGCGTAGTTACAGGACAACCAGAATTAGTAATGATGGGCATGACTATGGCCGCATCATCTATTGTGTCGGCCTTAACCGCACCAAAAGCCCCAACTAGCAACGGTCAACAATTAACAACGGGTACTAATTTACAGATTCAACCAGCAACTAACAACAAATTGCCAATCGTTTATGGTAATTGCTATATTGGCGGGACAATTACTGATCTTTCAATTACTTCTGACAATCAAAATTTATATTATGTTCTTTCACTCTGCGAAGTTACAGGCAATGGTTCGGATTCCATTGCTTATGGCAATATCTATTATGGTGGTAAGTTGTGCTTGTTTAGCGGCCTTACTTATACTGATTCGAGTGTTAGCGTTGCCACTATTTCTGGCAATACTATTACTTACTCTGGCACATTATCTATACCCGTCACTTCTGGTTTATTGGTTTCATTTGCTAACTCTGGCACACCAATTTATTACACCGTAAGCGGCATTAATACTGTTACCAAAACAATCGTATTAAACAAATCTATTGACCCATCAGTAACCGTTGGCAACACAATGTATGCGGTTAATCCTGGTCAAAACTCTAGTACGGCAGTTACAGGGTTGGTTGATCCAGCCACAGGATTAGTTGATACCAAAGTAAATGGGTATTTAAATATATATTTGTATAGCAACGGATCAAATAATCCCGTAAATAGCAGTCAATCTGCCATTACGGTAATGCAATCATCTGGACTTACTTATACATGGGATAGTAGTAAATTAATGACCAACTGCGCTTTTGCTATTGTGCATTTAACTTATAACGCCAATGCTGGTGTTACATCGATTGCTCAAACACAGTTTGAAATCATTAATTCGCGAATAGCACCAGGCGATGTTATTTATGATTATTTGACTAGCACCGTATATGGCGGGGCAATTCCAGCATCACAAATTGATACCGCTAGTTTGACTGCCCTAAATGCTTATTGCGCCCAGACTATTACATTTAATAACTATCTTGGCGTACCAGAAACACAGCCCAGATTTACATTTAATGGCGCAATCGACACCACTAAAAACATATTAGACAATGTGCAAAGCATTGTGAATTGTTGCGATTGTTTGCTTAAATACAATGAAATTTACGGAGTTTGGTCAGTTATTGTTAATCAGCCAACTTACAGCGTGGCTATGGATATTAACGATAGCAATATGGTTTCTGCTATTCAAGTGGTGTCTTTAGATATTTCAAATACCTATAACATTGCACAATGCCAATTCCCAGACATTAGCCTAAATAGTTCATTTAACACTAGCACGGTTAATTTGGCTTTAGTTGCGCCATCATTGTTATACCCTAATGAGCCACAAAACGCCCAGACTATTCAACTGCCATTAGTCAATAATGATGTGCAAGCCCAGCTTTTAGCCACACGGTTCTTAAAAGCGGCACGGATGGATTTGCAAATAGCGTGTACCGTAAACTATATTGGCTTAGAGTTGGAAGCGGGTGATATTGTTACCGTAACCAATGCCAACTATGGATGGGTTGCAAAACTATTTAGAGTAATTAAAGTAGAACAAAACTTTGCGCCAGACGGCACAATTTCTGTGGCATTGACTTTATTGGTTTATGACCCATCGGTTTATAACGATGCCAGCGTTACGCAATATAAACCACAACCAAATAGCGGATTGCCAGCACCTAACAGTTTTGGCACTATACCAGCCCCAGTTATTGCTAATTCATTACCAAATGCGGCAAATCCATCATTCCAAGTAGACATAACAAGTTCTACAAATGGCATTGTGCAATATGCAGAAATTTGGTATTCGGCTTATTCCAATCCATCTCCATCACAGCTTATATTTGCTGGCACAACTGCCGTGCAACCTAATGGTATACCCTATGGTAATTCAGTTGCATTGCCACCAGTAACGCTATCAACAATTTCTGCTGGTAATTGGTATTTCTTTACCAGAATGGTAAATTCTTTAGAAACATCGTTATATAGCCCGCCAAGCAGTTTATTTACATGGCGGCCAACAACATTCCAACAATATGCAGAACGCTATTTAAGTATTGCTTATGCTACAAGTCAAACTGGTACAGGATTTACTTCAAATCCTAGAGGGGCAACTTATTATGGTATTGCAAATACTAATATTCCATCATTTGATTTAACGCCAACAGATTACATCTGGTATCCAGCAAATCCTGTATTTGGTAGCTCTGGCACATTAAATTATTTGTTATTTTGCAATCGTGGCAATAACTTTATTAGTTTTGCTACTGGTAATGCCGCACCATCAGCGGGTTCTGCATTGTTTGTACCAACTGACCCTAACTATGACCCTACTATTTGGCAAGGGTTGGAAGATGGTTACAACATTATTGATCTTAATGCCCGTACTGGTCAGCTTATTCAAACTGGTACTACTACGGTAGGTACTGGAGAAATTGCGGTAAACAACAACCCACAAGGTCAAGTAGTTGCATCATTGGCGCAATTATTGACTTTCCCTGGCGGGGCGCAAACTTATACATCTAGCGTTGCTACATTAACCGTTGATGTATATGGCCGTGTTGTTGGATTTGTACCACCAGATACATTTAATTACACTATGACCGCTTTTGATGCTTCCAGCGGTCAAATTGTTTTCCATGTAACACGGGGAACAGAATATTTATCTGGAAATTGTTTAGTATTTCAAAATGGCTTATTGCTTGATCCTAGCGAATATACCGATACTGGTGGTTCAACTGGAAATGTCACTTTAGCAACTGGGGCTAATTTAAACGATATTATTACAATCATTTCTATGGCTTCTGTGGCCGTGTCAACCAGCACTACCTATAATAGTTTTAGCAGAAATTCAGACACATTAAGTAATACTGGATCATATACTGCATCAGGGTTTACGCTAGTTAGCGGTAACGAATTGTTATTCTTAAACGGTACAGTAATTAATGCTCAAGACTATAATATATCTGGCCAGACTATCAGTTTTGTAAATGCCGTTTCTGGTGATTTGCAAGTTATTCAATGGACGGACAATAATCAAGGTCAGCCAAATGGCAATCCATCAAATACTGATGTTTATACAATTCCTGGTCAGGCAACTTATCCGTTTACTTTCAATCCATTAGCATTTAATCTATATAATAATGGGGTATTATTATTAGAAACTGTGGATTATTCTGTAACAACTGGAAGCTATACATTGGCACAAACACCAACAAGCAACCTTAATATCCTAGTAGAGCAATCATTTAATAGAAATGGGGCAGTATGACACAAGCACTTAATTTAGCTAATTTAGCAAATTACATTAATTCATCTGGTAAGTTAGATGCTTCTCAAGCATTAACTGGTACGGTTACATCAACTGGATTAAATATTTCTAACGATGGTTCTATATCAGGTCTTACTGTTGGTAAGGGTGGTGGTGCTGTAAGTGGTAATATTGCGTTAGGTACTAGTGCTTTACAAGCAAATACAAGTGGCACTCCAAATACCGCATTAGGTTATCAATCGTTATATAGCAATACAACTGGTGTAGATAATATTGGAGTTGGTTATTACGCATTAAAAACAAATATAACTGGTAATGCCAATATTGCTGTTGGGGATTATGCACTTCAAGCAAACACAAATAACTATAATATTGCTATTGGTTATCAAGCCGCTTATACAAATACTACTGGTGATTCAGTTGTTGCTATTGGACAACAAGCCTTGTATAGCAACACAACTGGTACAGGAATAGTAGCTATTGGTCGTAATGCTGTAAGAAATAACACAACTGGTAATGCTAATATTGGTATTGGTGGATATGATTCAACAGCCGCTATTGCCGCTGCTTTAGGTCAAAATACAACTGGTGCTTATAATGTGGCAATTGGTACAGGCGCATTAACATCTAACACCACCGCATCTAACAACACAGCAGTAGGTTATCAGGCTGGGTATAGTAATACTACGGCAACAAATTGTGTATTTATAGGAAATCAAGCTGGATATTACAGCAATGCTGGTGGAAATACTTTTGTTGGTGATTTGGCTGGTTACAACACAACTTCAGGAAATTACAATACTGCTTTTGGTCGCAGAGCTTTATTAAACAATACAACAGGTTTATATAATTGTGCTATTGGCGGTCAAGATGATGGCAATATATCAGTTTTATCGGCAGTTACAACAGGCTCTAAAAATACTGGTGTTGGTAATGGTTCATTGCAAGGGGTAACAACTGGTGACCGAAATGTTGGTTTAGGTTGGCAAACTGGTTCTAATTTAACAACTGGTATTGGCAATATTCACATTGGTTATTCAACAACAGCTTCATCTGCTGGAGTAAATTATGAAATAGTTGTTGGAACATCACCAACAGGTAAAGGTGGAAATACAGGATATATTAACCCCAATGGTGGCGGTGTTTATCAAGGTAACAACTCAGCATCTTGGTCTACCACTTCTGACCAGCGTTTAAAGAAAAACATTGTAGATAACACAGTAGGGCTTTCTGCCATTACAGCAATTCAAGTGCGTAATTTTGAATACCGCACAGCTGATGAGGTGACTGAGTTAGAGCCACAAAACGCAATTGACATCAAAGGCGTTCAGCTTGGTGTGATTGCACAAGAGCTTAAAGCCATATTGCCTGATTGCGTTAAAGAAGAATCCACAGGCGTTATGTCAGTAGATACAACTAATTTAATTTGGTATCTTATCAACGCAGTTAAAGAACTCAAAGCAGAAGTAGATTCCCTTAAACAACAATTAGGAAAATAAAATGATTGAACTTACCCATGAAGAACAAGTAGCAAAAGACTATTCTGCTGCTATGGATTCTGTAAACCTTATCAATGCTGGCAAACCTAGTGATTGGATTGGAACGGATGAAGAATGGACTGATACTGTAGCTCGTAACAAAGCTCATCTTGAAATTCAAGTAGCTAAAGGCGCAGAGTATTACGGTTCTAATGATTTAACATCATTTACAGCGGCAATTAACAAATAATTTAACCACAATAGGAATATAAAAAATGAAAGATATTACATTAACACTTACACAAGATGAAGTAACTGGCTTGTTAATGGCTTTAGGCGAGTTTCAAATTAAAAGCGGATTAGGGCCTTTGGCTGGTAAAATTAAAGAACAATTAGATGCACAAGCGGAAGTAATACCGCCCAAAGAATAAAATACAAGACATGATTTAAAGCCGCCTGTGAGGGCATAGGGGCTATATCGAGAATTGGATTAATCATGGCAATGTTTTCGCAAAATACGATCACTCAAGTTAGTGGTTTTGATAACCCTTGTATAGCGGGTGAATTGGTCTGGGAACAGCAGACTTATTGGAATTTAGACATCGTAGGGTCTGATGGTGTAACGCCATTAGATTTAACATCTGCCACGATTGATGCACAAATCATTCGTAGAACAGTTACAAATTTGCAAGATTCAAGATATGGCTTGTCGTTTGATATTGGTGATTACAGCCCAACTCCAACGCCTATTAGTCTTACTATTACAAATGAAGTTGCCGCACAAGGCAAATTTACTTTAGTTATTAACGATTCAACCTGGGGATTAATGGCTGATGATCCAGAATTAGATATTGGCGCACAAGACTGTGTTGCTTATTCTGGTCGCATCAAAATCAGCTTTCCCGCATCAGGATCAAACCCCGCAAATGATTACATTATCTTCTTGTTGTTTTTGATCCGCTCTGATGGCATTGTTGTGGAGTAATCATGGGTATAAAAGTTAATGTAACGGATCAAAATAATGTGTCCGTGTCTGTAGTGCCACAAGCACGGCAGACAGTTAAAGTTACAACTCCACCTAATCAAACCATTAAAATTGATCGTGGTTTAGTTGGCCCACAAGGATTAAGCGGGTACTCAGGTTATTCTGGCTATAGTGGCGCATCTGGATTTGGTTATTCTGGTAAATCAGGATATTCGGGTTATTCTGGTTATTCTGGTTTTTCTGGAATTAGCGGATATTCTGGTTATTCTGGTAGCGGTATATCAGGGTATAGCGGTTTTTCTGGAATTTCTGGATATAGTGGCGCAGTAGGTCAATCTGGTATATCTGGCTATTCTGGATTTTCTGGTCAATCTGGCTTTAGTGGATCAGGTGTAAGTGGCTGGTCAGGATTTAGCGGCACTTCTGGATGGTCAGGTTTTAGTGGATATTCTGGCTCTGGTGTTTCTGGATATTCTGGTTACAGCGGTATTAGCGGTTATTCGGGGTTTAGTGGTATATCAGGCTATTCTGGATATAGCGGCATAAGTGGCTACAGCGGGTCAGGCGTTTCTGGTTATTCTGGATTTAGCGGATATAGTGGCCAACAAGGTACATCCATTAACATTAAAGGCACAGTTGCAACACCAGCAGATTTACCAGCCGTAGGCAATCTTCCAAATGATGCTTACATTGTTTCTTCCAATGGCGATCTTTATGTATGGTCTGGCACAACTTGGAATAATGTAGGTGAAATTGTAGGGCCACCAGGCACATCTGGTTATTCTGGTTTTTCGGGTTACTCTGGTATTTCTGGTTACAGCGGTTTCTCAGGCATTTCTGGATATTCTGGTTACTCTGGTATATCTGGCTTTAGCGGAAGCGGTATAAGCGGTTATAGCGGGTTTTCTGGTTATTCTGGGTCTGGTGTATCGGGTTGGTCTGGATTTAGCGGTATAAGCGGTTTTAGTGGATTTTCAGGCTATTCTGGTAGCGGTGTTTCTGGTTACTCAGGATTTAGCGGTATATCAGGATATTCTGGCGCAGTCGGACAATCTGGCACAAGTGGATATTCTGGATTTTCTGGAATCAGCGGTTACTCTGGTAGCGGAGTATCGGGATATAGCGGCTACTCAGGAATAAGTGGGCAAAATGGATTATCAGGCTATAGTGGCATTTCTGGATTTAGTGGCTATTCTGGTATTAGTGGTTACTCTGGTTCTGGCGTATCAGGATATTCTGGATATTCGGGTAGCGGCATTAGTGGATATTCTGGCTATTCTGGTATTTCTGGGTATAGCGGAATTAATGGTGCATCAGGTTATTCTGGAATAAGTGGTTACTCTGGCATCAGCGGATTCTCTGGATATTCTGGCATTAGCGGATATTCGGGTAGTGGTGTAAGTGGATATAGCGGTTACTCAGGCTATAGCGGATCAGGTGTATCTGGATATTCTGGCTACAGCGGCATTTCTGGTTATTCTGGTAGTGGCGTTTCTGGTTATAGCGGTTACAGCGGCTACTCAGGAATTAGCGGATTCTCTGGTTATAGCGGTAGTGGTGTTTCTGGCTACTCTGGTTACAGCGGATATTCTGGCTCTGGCGTAAGTGGCTATTCTGGTTATTCTGGAATTTCTGGATATTCTGGCGCAGTTGGTCAAAGTGGCTATTCTGGAATTTCTGGTTACTCAGGATTTAGTGGTCAAAACGGTGGCGGTGGCGTACAAGGCTTTTATGGTTCTTTTTATGACACAACCAATCAAACTGCCGCAAATACAACAACAGCTTATGTTGTAAACATTGGTAATCAATTTGAAGCTAATGGCGTAAGCATTGTTTCTGGTAATCAAATTAAATTTGCAAATGCTGGTACATACAATCTTGAATATTCATTGCAATTTGCAAATTCAGATTCCAATGGCGATAATGTCGATGTATGGCTAAGAAAAAATGGTTCTGATGTTGCAGATAGTAATTCTATTTACAATGTGCCAGGTACAGCGCATGGCGGTGCTGGTGCGTTAATTGCCGCAGTTAATTATGTTTTAACAGTTTCCGCTGGTGATTATTTGCAATTAGCTTGGGCAGTTTCTAATACAAGCATTTCTATTACAACAACTAGCGCACAGACTGGGCCAACTGTGCCAGTAACGCCAGGTGTAATTGTTACCGCAACTCAAGTAATGTATACCCAATCAGGTTACAGCGGTATAAGCGGTTATTCTGGCTTTAGCGGTATATCTGGCTACTCAGGCATATCAGGCTATAGCGGTTCTGGAGTGTCAGGCTATAGCGGATATTCTGGTTCTGGCGTAAGCGGTTATTCTGGATATAGCGGTTACTCAGGCGCAGTTGGCACATCAGGCTATTCTGGCTTTAGCGGAATATCTGGTTATTCTGGAACAAATGGTACTAATGGCGCATCAGGCATTAGCGGCTATAGCGGCTATTCTGGATCAGGAATTAGTGGATATAGCGGTTATTCTGGAATTTCTGGTTACTCAGGATATTCTGGATCAAGCGATACTTGGCTAGGCGCATGGTCTAGTTCAACCGCTTATGTAATTAGAAATATTGTTTCTTACAATGGTTCTAGCTACTACTGTATTTTGGCTAATACTAACCAAATACCAACAAACACTACTTATTGGAATCTACTAGCGCAATCTGGTTATTCTGGTTATAGCGGCACAAATGGTACAAATGGTGCATCTGGATATAGCGGTTACTCTGGAGCAACTGGCGCACAAGGTACATCTGGTTATAGTGGGTATAGCGGTGCTACTGGCGCAACTGGCACATCAGGTTATTCTGGCTATTCTGGTTACAGCGGTTATGGTATTGCATTAACTTATGATTCGTTTACAGCCACCGCCAGTCAAACAACATTTAGCACATCATTAAGTTATACATCTGGCAAAATTGAAGTGTATTTGAATGGCGTTAAGATGGTTAATGGTACAGATGTAACAGTAACTAGCGGCACATCGATTGTATTTGGTACAGGATTAACTTCTGGTATGAGGGTCGATGCAGTTTATCCACATTAAATAATATAAAAACATGACAAAACAAGATGAAATAAATGAGTTGATGAACAACTATGAACGGGCGGTATTCTTAAAAGGTGACGAAGTTTATCCTAGAGAATCCACCCGTTATTTTTGGGCTAGAAATAATCTTTTAGGCAAAAAGATATTAGAGATTGGTTGCTCTAATGGCTATGGCCGACAGTTTTTGCCAAAAGACATTGAATATACAGGGTTAGATTACGACCTTAAAATAATTGAAAACGCCAAAGCACAAGGATGGGATGGTATTAACAAATTTGTTAATGCCGACATCAACACTTATTCGCTAGAACAATACGACACCATTATTGCTTTTGAAGTTATTGAGCATTTAGACAATGGTTTAGAAATTGCCAAAAAACTAAAAAAGCATTGCAAACGATTATTGATTACTTGCCCCTGGAATGAACCAAAAGGGTTTTGGGGTGAACATCATAAATTACACGGAATAAACGAAAGCCATTTTCAAGGTTTTGATATTTCTTATATTGGGGAACATGGGCAGATTACAAGTTACCCGCAACCCATTAATGAACACAATCGTTTTAATTTAATGATTGCCAAATGGGACAAAGCGGCACAAAGGAAAGAAATTTTATGTTCTGTGGCCACTAGAGGTCGTTATACAACGACTTTGCCAATGGTTTTGATGGCTATAGCCAATCAGACTAAAAGCCCAGACAAGCTGGTTATTTTTGACGATAACGACAATCCCGAAGATATGCGGGAAAACCCTATATACCAGCATATATTTCAAATATTGGATTACAAGAAAATTGCATGGGAATGGTTATTTGCCGACAAAAAAGGTCAGCATCATATCCATCAAAAAGCGAATGAGATGGGCTACAAATGGGTTTGGCGTGTAGATGATGATGCTATTCCAGAACCCAATGTATTAGAACAGCTTTATACCTATGCAAGCGAAGTGTCTAAAGTTGGCGATCCAATAGGCGCAGTTGGTGGGTCAATTTTGACTTTACCAGCAATATTTGATACATCAAAATCTACAGGAAAAATTGCCGACATTGATAAAGAACCCAATATTCAATGGGGAATTATCAATAAATCAGATTTTGTAGAGCATTTGCATTGCTCATTCTTATATCGTGCTGGCGTACATGACTATAACTTAGGTTTATCCCGTGTAGCCCATCGGGAAGAAACGCTATTTACTTATGGATTGCATCAAAAAGGATATAAATTACTGGTTGCCCCTCATGCAGTAACTTGGCATTTAAAAGCGCAAGGCGGCATAAGGTCTGAAACAAATGAAGGGATGTACGCCCATGATGAACAAATTTTTAGAAATACACTACAGCTTGCCGACTACACCGTTGTTGTGCTTAATTGCGGGGCTGGTGATCATATCGTGTTTTCTCATGTGCTACCTGATATACATAACCCTATGGTATTTACTTGCTATCCAGAAATCGTGCCAGGCAGATCAATAGCAGAAGCACAAGCATTGTTTGGCGATTTAGACCGCTGGAATATCTATAAAAAGATGGCGCAATGGGATTGGAAAGATAGCTTAGAAAATGCTTATAGAAAGCTGTATATATGATATTAATTGCCCCGTTTGCCAAACCATTAATTAACGGCAAAACTAACCCTAAAAATTACCCTTATTGGAAAGAATTGTTAGCATTAATTTCTGAGGAAATTGTCCAAGTCGGAGTTGATGGCGAAGAACAGATAGCCCCCAAATTCTTAAAGAATCTTCCAGTTGCAAGATTGCGTGAATTAATTGCTGAGTGCCGCATCTGGATTGGTTGTGATAGTTTTTTTCAGCATCTAGCATGGGATTGTCAAAAGCCTGGCGTTGTATTATGGTCTGTGTCTGATCCATTAATCTATGGGCATCCAGAAAATACTAATTTACTAAAGTCCCGTGATTATCTTGCCCAGAATCAATTTCTCTGGTGGGATTTTACTGAATATAACCCTGATGCGTTTTTAAAACCCGAAGAAGTGATAAAATACATTCTGTAATACATCGGACAATACAATATATTCCCTAAACTTTGATATGGTTTTGTTATGTCCGATTTTCAAATTGACCCAGTTAAATACGGCCAGTTATGGCAAAAAGTTGACGATTTAACCGTAAAGGTTGATAAGCTGGAAGAAGGCATGGAAACGCTATTAGCCCTTGCCAATCAATCAAAGGGCGGTTTCTGGGTTGGGATGGCCGTAGTGTCGGCATTTAGTACCTTTATTGGATTTTTAACCCATTACTTTATGAGCAAGTGATGTGTCAGATCATCTTGGTATTGAACAGGGCATTAAAGCATTAAGCGGATCATTAGATTCGACTAGAAAGGCTACGCATGGACTATCTAAAAGCATTGAAGGCATCCAGCAAGATGGCGTTGACTTGGCTAATAGAAAGGCTCAAGAACGCATTAGATTGCGTAGGGAAACTGAATTAAAGAAAGAAAAGGCATTAATTAAAGCCTTAGATGAATGGAAGCGCAAAAAGCAAATTTCTGAGGAAGAAGCAAAACTTAAAATAGATTTTGTTAAGAAATATGGCGCAAAAGAATGGGATGCAGTATTGAGAATTAAATTAGATATTGAAAATCTTGAAAGAAAAGAAAATCAAGAATTTCAACATGATTTAAAAGAAATTAGGCGGGTGCAAATGTGGTGTTTTGTGGCCGCATTAATAGTAACATTATGGTTAAAGTTTGTATTGGGAGTAATATAAATGAATAAAATATTAACGCACATTCTGACTGGAAAAGATAATCAAACTTTCTGTATTGCTAGAATGGCTTGGATGCTTGGCTTTTTGCTTGTTGGTGGTGCGGCTATATATTTAATATATGCTGGAAAAGAGATTAGCCTTACCGAACTGGCTGGCGCATTAGGCATTGTGTCTGGCTCTGGTGCGGCTAGTGTTGCTGGCAAACAGCTTGCTGGCGCAGAACCAGAAGGGCAATAATGTTTAAAAATCTATTAAGTCTAGCGACTGAATTTATGGGTGGTTCTAGTGTCCAAATCTACATATATATTGGTCTTTTACTTGGTGGCTTTGGGGCTGGTTTTTATGTGGAACATTTGCGTTTTTCTAATTATCAAATACAAGTCGAACAAGCCGCCAAAGCACAAGAAGCACACAACGAAGCAGTCAAAAAACAACACGAAATAGTAACGAAAGGTATTCAAGATGAATATGATGCGAAACTTAGTTTATTGCGCCAGTATTACTCTAATGGGGTGCGCCAGCCCAGTAGCAGTACCGCAAGCCCCATTTCCACAACCGCCAGCATCGCTAATGCAAGTGCCGCCTACAATCAACTTGCTTACCAATGCAGTCAAACAACCCTAATGTTGGTGGAATTACAAAAATGGCTGACAGAACAAGTAGGTATAGCAAATGATCAATAACTTTGAAAAAAGCCTAGAGTTGGTATTAAAGTCAGAAGGTGGCTTTACTGATAACCCTAAAGACCCTGGCAATCACTTAGATGATGGCAGACAAGGTTGTACCAACTTAGGCGTTACCCAAAAAGCATGGGAAGAATTTGTAGGCCATAAGGTATCAACTTCCGATATGAAGGCTTTGACACCAGAAAAAGTAGCCCCGTTTTACCAACAAAAATACTGGAATCCCGTGTACGGTCAAGTGCTAAGTAAAGGTATTGATTATTTATGCCTAGATTTTGCTATCAATGCTGGCCCTGGGCGTTGCGTAAAAACATTACAGTCTGCAATTAATTGTGTGCCAGATGGCGTAGTTGGCCCAAGAACGATGGAGTTGCTTAAACAAGTTGATCCAGCCGATTTAATTAATAAATTTAGCGATGCAAAAATAAGGTTTTATGAAGGACTGCCAACTTTCCCTACATTTGGTAAAGGGTGGTTAGCAAGGGTTGAAACAGTCCGTAAAGCCGCATTAGAAATGCTTAACGAATCCTAGCTACTTTTGCTTTTTTAAGCACCATTTCGTATTCTTCTTTGGCTTTATCATCAAGTTTACGCAATGGTAATTCTTGGTAAAACTTCCATTTCTTTTGGTACTCTGGTAATTCTGATGGTGGAATCCAGCCATGTTGCCGCCACCTTTGAGTAATATCAGTACCGCTAACTGTCCAAATGTAATCATTCATATTTTCACCTTTCATTGACTTGCCTTTAATTCTTTTAATTCAAATAATCCATCCCTTTCTGGTTTGATGGCCAAATATAGTCTAGCTAAATACGGTGATGCGTTATTGCTAATTTTAAAGCCATTTGGGTTGATTCTTGATCGTTGCTCGGCTTCTTCAATTTTGGATTGATGCCGCAAAAAAGCGCACAAATCCCGTGCTGAATGATGCCTAATACCCAAATCCCAGACTTTATTGGCTTCATTAAAAAACGCTACTAATATATGCCAATTACTTTCGACCCAATCACCAAAGTCTAAACGGTAGCTATTTGGGTCATTTTTTATAATATTTCTAACTTTTTCTTTCTTATCTTCTGGAATCATTTTGATTCAATCCATATTAGGCCAATCATTAAAAAAATTGCAATCCAAGTGCAAATCCCAGTTAATGCCATTAAAGTAAAAAATACACTCATCGTGACCCCCATAATTGAATTTCGAGTTGCTCAACTTGTTGCATGAGCCATTTATTTTTGGTTTCTAAAAACTTTACTTTTTCTTGCAACTGGGTAATTAAATTGGCATTTTCAAACAACAATGTTTGAACATCTTGCCTATCTTCCGTAGTAAATGTAGTCATTTTTTTTGTGCCTTCTTAGTGTACAAAAACTGTTAATTTCATACACTTTGTAACCGAATCAAACCTTGTAGTATTTACAAATTCTTTTACTTTTAGACATTCTGCTTCTGTTGTAAAAGGCATTGAATATGTTGGTACTGGTGTACCTATATTAGAAATTAAAAACCATGCAATTAAAGTGTTCATTCTTGTGTCTTTCTTAGTATTGCTCTAGCAAATTCAATTAATTCGGTATCTTCCACGATGTAATCTGCTTCAAAACCAAACTTAGTAAATTTATCGTGAATTATTTTTAAAATATCCCTATCGCTAATTGTTAGTGTCTTTGTTGGATAACTAACATACTCACCAGCCATATGACTAGCGGTTCTGTCAAAGGATTCATCTGCTGGATGGGTGTAGAGTGGCTGACCATCGATACTCATTGGTTCTACTTTCCAATCAATGTAGTCATTACACATACTGTTTACATACGCTACTGGTTTATTGTTCATATCAATCCTTAAATTTCAAAATTGGTTTGTTTAATGATTCCAATATCCATTGGCAATATTGCTTTAATTCGTCAACCGTTTCACCGCCTACAGTTGCGGCAGTATGACCCATTGGTTTGCCCATTGAATCGTAATAGACTTCCCGCACTTCAATGTATGGTTGACCAGGCAAATCGGGATCATCTAAATGCACTAACCTTAAATTCCAAGTCATAATAATTCTTCCTGTCCTTCAACAATTTTGCGTAGGTCTAAATCCTCATCCTTAAATATTTTCACAAATAAACTACGAGTAGGATTACGATCAACATCCAAGTAACATGACCCGCTAACAATATAGCGAAGAAAATGAGTGCAAGCCCAATCATTCTTTTTGCAATCTTCTTTATATCGGCAATCATCACAAGGGCATTTCTCATTAAAAAGGCTTTGGACACCCTTTCTCATTTGCGATCCTTTGGTGGTTGTTTGTTATGGGATGGATAAGATGGATATGCTGGCATTACTGGCGGCACTCTCATCAAAATCCCCAGCCAAACATAACGCCAAGAATTACTCCAAGAATAATTACGCCAATCCAGTCAATAATTTTTTGTTTCATTTTGATTCGCCTAAAAAGATGCCCCCGTAGGGGCGATTAATTAATCTAATTTTTTTGCAACAACTTCATTGCGTGTATCTGTATATTCAAAAAAATAATGTTTTACAGAATTTAAAATTTGATTTGCTTTTTCAGTATGGCCCATTGAAATCATTTCTTGTGCATCAGAAAGCATACCAGCCAATGTCATGTTGATGTTGTAAGCACGGTCAAAAAAACCTTCCAAACTATTTGTTGTTGTGCCAAACATTTTGATGTCTTGATTGTTCATTTTTTACTATCCTTTTTAATTACCATCCCCCGATGGAGTAACCACAGATTAATGTATTACAAATCAATATAATACTAGGGGAAACCCTAAGTCTAAATATATATACAAATATCGGACAACAATGTCACATTTTTGCATGACTTTTTATTGAAATTTTATGCACTTATAAGCGTTTTTAAAATAGGTAAGCTACATAAGAAAAAGTTTCCCGATAGGGAATAATTGCTTAAAAATGTAGCATATATGAAACAAATTTCCCGATAAGGAAAGTTTAAAAATGACCTATTAATGAGTCATTAGTTGGGTTAAGGGCTTATTTATAAGTCATTAATAAAGCATGGTAATGCAATTGCATTGTCAATAATTTTACAATTAGCCGCCAAAACTTTACAAAAATGTCTATAACTCTGTTGATATATACACTTTTTGTCAATAACTATACATATAGGTATCAATTTATATACAAAATATATACCTATAAGTAGAAAATGGTGCGGCATCCCGTGAAGGATCGGGGGAATCCAGACACCGCACCGTGATTAGATCAGTTTGTTGCGAATACGGTAAAACTCAAGTAATCGGACAAAACATTCCCATCCCAAATCCAAGTCGGATGGGTCTATAGGAATTAGTTTAACCTTATTTTGCTTGGCATTTACATACAGAATGGCGCAATCTGCATTAGGCATTTTTAAACCTTGTCTGTAGGCCGCCAGTTGCATCTGATGGTCAAACATTACATCAACTTTATCTAGGTCTTTTTCTGTGGTTTTTACATCACAGACCGCCCCATTGAAGCCGACATATGGCTTGGCGTGTAAATCTACTTTGCCGCCAAACTTATCATTGCCAAAACTATGTTCTGGAAGCCATGCACAAGCACTAAAATGGTCTTGTAAAGCCTTTTCTACCTCAAAGCAATACAAAGGTACTTGAGGAAGGTAAATGCCTTCCATAAACGCTTCTATGATGCCGTGAATATTTGTACCCCGTTCTGCGGCTTGTTTGCTCGTTTCACGGCTATCTTGCATAACCCGTGTAAGCCAATCAGCTTCCGATTCATTAGGGAATCTGGGCAAAGTTAAAGCGGACAGCAATAACTGTTCGTTTTTCCACCGAGTTAATCCAGGGCGATCTATTTGCTGGATGATTGTGGTTACTGACGGTACTAGGTTTAGTTTTTTGGCATCCCGCAAAGTTGTATTGCGTTCAACTCCATTCGCACCGATTATGCGATAGGCTGGTGTACCGTTGGTTTCGTACCAATGGCCTGATTCTGCATTATTGTCTTTTACTATCATATATTCCCCCGAAATTTAAGGTGGGCTACTCACAATCTCTTAGCGTTCTGTGTGATGGCATACTAGACTGAATACCATTGCTTTCGCCCAAAAACTTATTGTTGCATCATCATAATACGCTGATATTCTGCTGGGTCTGTTACTTGATCCGCACATGACCGAATTACCGTATTAATAACGCTAATCAAGCCATCACGGGTCATGGCAATCAATTCCCGTTCTTCATCAACATTGTAAGATTCTACAATTTTTGTTTCTGTTTTTTGGTTAATTACTTCGTTAAATACGGTATTCATATCAACTCCTAAAAAGGGACATCATCATCAACAATCGGATTTTGGTCAACGCTATTTGACCATTCCGCTGATTTTTTAATAATGTCTTGTACCCACGGCCACAACTTTTCAAATGAATCTTTTGTGTATTTCTTCAAATCAAACAAAACGATTTCGTTATGGGTTTTAGGGAATCCAGCTTTGACAATCATGGATGGAACTTGTGATAAAGCATCTAAGTTGGCGTATGTTTTGCCATTCCATTGATTGTGTACCACATTCACCATTGCCCATTTATCCAACATAGCCTTCATATCAAACGGCAAATCGACACCTTTAACCAACTTCTTGCCTTTCCAACTTTCAATGTCTAAACGCAATCTTGCCGCTTCATTCATTGAAAAAGTGTATTTCTTATTAATCACCAATGGTTTGCCATCAATTTCTAATGGGCCATTGCTATCTTCACCAAACAATTCAAAGCTAATCATTACTTTGTGTTGTTGTTTTGCAGATGGTTGACCATTCTCGATAAAATTTACCGTCTGGTGTCCTAAATCGATAATGCTAAAACATCTACCCAGATAACTACCTGGTTCAATCTTTCTAAATTCTTGAGTTGGTGTATCGTCAATAATCATTTTTCTTCCTTAGTAAAAATTTTTCCAAAATCATTAAAAATTGCATCTAGCATCGTTGTTGCATGAGGTTTGGTATAACCGCAAGCAAACTTCAACGCCATTACTTCACTTTTACTGGGCATTTCGCCCTTATCCAGCTTTTCAAATGCTTCATAAACTTCATATTCCAATTCTTCCATCGGATTTATCATATATTGTCCTTTCACCCTGATTGGGTAGTCATATATTACACTAATTTAAGGTAAGTTGCATCTATTTTTGATTTGTGTTTATAATCACATCAGCGGATTGATACCCGTAACCAAAAGTCCAAGACCCTTTAGGGTTGCTTTGAGCATTTAGTAAAAGTTGTGGACTCTTTTATTAAGTGGTATCAACTTAGAGCAACCTTAAAGGGTTTTTCTATTTCTGCTGGTTTTGATTGGCGGCTCTAACGACATCGTAGCGATCAGAATACAAGCGTTACTAGAAGGGTAAGTGGATGTAATAGCGCAATATCGGTGGCGAAGTTAGTGCCGATTCCACGAAAGACTGACGGGTTCTGCGATTCCGAGAAGGAACACAGTTGAAGGCAAATCTAGGTAGGCTAGGTTTGCTCATCCTCAAAGGAACTTGTAATACATAACTAAGATAGTTACTATACAAACTTAACTTCTGTCTAATAACAAAGGATAAATTATGGAAATCATAGTAGAACACATGGAAGAATTGCCAGATGGCGGTGCAATTTGTGTAGTGCATTATGATGAAGAAGCTTTACAGTTTTTGGTACAAAAAGGCGTAGTTGCGGCAATTAAAGAAGGTATAGAACAGGAGAAAGAATGTTTGAAGAATTCTACAAAAAATACCCCCGTAAGGTGGCTAAAAAAGATGCTGAAAAAGCATGGAAAAAACTTAGCCCAGAAAATCGACAGCTTGCTATTAAAGCTATCGACTTACATATCCAATATTGGGAACTCCAAAACACAGATAGAGCCTACATTCCCTATCCCGCAAGCTGGCTCAATGGCGAAAGATTCTGTGACGAAATCACTCTTGAAGCCCCAAAGGAAAAAGAAATCCCCTGGACTTCAACTGAAGAACTTACAATCAAAAAAGGTAAAGAAATCGGCTTAAACCCGTATGCTGGCGAATCACTTTGGGAATACAGACAACGAATATCGGGTGCGTTGCGCAGTAAGACAGTTAATAGTATGGCGTAAGACTTGGGGATTGCAAAAGTTCCGTGAATACATACCTAAAGCCAAATTTGAACAGCGCATCTGGGATTTATATTATGAGCAATACAAATTGGGTAATAGTGGAAAGGATGGCGAATGGTTGAGCAATGGATCGTTGCCGCAACAGGCATTGGATATTTAATTACTGGAATACTGCAATTTCAAAAAGGCGCAACGGCCAACGCTATTATTTGGATTGGTTACGCTATTGGTCAAACAGGACTTTGGTTAAACCTTAAATGAAATTTGATAATGAACTGCAATCTATTTTTGAAGAAATAGAACGCAATTTTGAAGCCTTTAGTGATGCAAAAGGCACATTGGCCCAGCTTGAAGTTTATAAATCATCACTTAAAAGTATTATGATGAAGCGTAGTGGTGAAAATGCTATTGGCGCACAAGAACGGGAAGCATATGCCAGTCAAGACTATGTGCAATTAGGTCACGATATAGGTTCAGCAACAAAAGAAGCAGAACGATTAAAATGGATTCTCGAACTATCCAAAATGCGCTTTGATGCCTGGCGCACAATACAGGCTTCCAATCGACACATCGAAAAGATTACGCTATGAGAGATTACGCACAACCAATGATTCGCATGACAATTCTTACTAAAAAACTATACGATGCTTTTTTAAGAAATAAATCCCATGATGCAGTATTGTTATCTAGCGATATTGTAGATATTGCTCAAGAACTAGAAGATTTAGCGATTGATTTAGGAAAAGAAAAAATACATTGATGTATCGAAATAAACGGTTGCTGGAAGTTGTACGCCAGCTTCCGTGTCAACATTGCGGAACAGAAGATGGCACAATCGTTGCCGCACATTCAAATCAGCTTAGGGATGGCAAAGGTAGAGGACTTAAAGCCCATGATTATCGGATTGCGGCCTTGTGCTTTAAGTGCCACACGGAATTGGATCAAGGCACGATATGGTCGAAAGCCGAAAGGGTATCGATCTTTGAGGATGCACACCGTAAAACCATTGGTGAACTTTTTGAACGCCAACTTTTAAAGCTCTAGCGGATCAAATCCCAACTCATTTGCAACCATTTTGCATCGTGTTCTAAATGCTTTACCGTGATGCGCCCATTTATCACCTTTTAAACGGTGAAAAGACATATGTACGGCTTCATGTGCAAGCGTAGTTAGGGTTGTATACAAATGCCCACATCTGGCCGATGAAACAGTAATAGTATGTTCATAATCGCCACCAGTATCGTGCATATATGTACCTAAAGCATCTTTATCATAGGTAACTTGAAAATCAATTTCTTCTGGCAAAGGCATTTTCCATTTAGTAAACGGATAGCAACAATATAAAGTTGCATACATATTGCGTAAGATTTCTGGTGATAGCCGCATAATCAAACCCCGTGTATTTTGCCCCTAAACTCTACTTCATCCTCGCCCCAAACCCTAATGATTTCTGGCATAAGCAATCTTGATCGTTCAAATGACATCATCACAAATCCAGAATTCCAATCTTTAGGCGTATCTTCCGTGTAATTAAATTGTGGGCCATTTGGATCGGCTAATGTGCCAGTTTGTATGCCATATCTTGTACCGTTGTAATCATTGAAAGGTATTACAGAAAGCACATGAGTATGACCAGTAGCCATGCTAACGCCAGCATTAACTGTATTATTTCTTCCACCAGTCCATCCACCTTTCCAGCGATGTTTAATTGCTACATCTTCATTAATCCAAACAGACCAACACGGTTGCCACATTGGGAAATACTCTTTTAACGATGTACCTGGCACACCTTCAAATGCTGGCAAGAAATTAACCACATTGGCTGTAAATCGTTGGTCATGGTTGCCCATTGGCCAAAACAATTTTGCGCCCCGTGCAACTTTTTCAATTTCGCCCAAATAATGCTGGCAACACTCTAATTCTTCTTTTACTGATGGTAACTTATCAAAGTCCATTCTAGGATGGCGGCTGATCCCAGCACCATCAAAAGCGTCACCATTGCAAATAATTGCCGTTGGTTTAAATTCTTTAATTGATTCCAGCAAAGCCTTAAAAGCGGTGGTAGTAATATCAGGCCAAAAATGAGCATCGCTAAAAACAATAACCCTACCTTTTTCAAGATCAAACCCCCTTCTAGTATGTCCTTCTGTTTGTTGTATTTTTTTCTTTACATCAACTCGTTGATCGTTAAATGTAGGTAATTCAATACCATGCCGTGTTTCAATAGACCGCCTACGGTTGTAAATTGATCTTACATCTTGTTTATGTATTTCTGCAAATTTAGCAGGACTGCCAATCTTTTTCCATTCCTTGATAAATTCTTCATCGCTTAAATAGTAGCTAGGCATACGAATTTTCCATGTGGTAAAGTTACATAATACTAATCTATTTTAATAACAAATCAATGACTTACGCAAAAAAGACTGATAAAAATCAACAAGAAATTATGGATGAGTTACGCAAACATGGCGCATTTGTTGTTGATATGTCAAAAGTCGGTAAGGGTTTTCCCGACCTTGTAATTGCGTACAACAACACAACAATTCTAATGGAAGTTAAGAGTTCGCCAAAAGCCCTATACACAAAAGAACAATTAAAATTTATTGCTAACTGGACTGGTGGCACATTAGTTCGTGCCAATGATGTTGAATCTGCATTACGAGTTTTAAAAATGCTTGATTTGGATGACGATGACAGATGTTAAGAAAAAAACCCAAAAAGCCAATCAAAGGGTCAAAATATCATCATCAAGACCAAACGACTAAACACATCAAAAATGTGCCAAAAATCGGATTGGCGCATCACGAAAAGTTACATGGCGTACATCATGTGGCCAATAAACCCAAAGACCCATTAAAGCGACACGAACATATTGCTGGCGTTCATAAGATCAAAGCGCATCATCCACATCTGCCAAAATCCTATTTTGCAACGCCACCGCCAAAACTGGCAAAGCCAATAATGCCCAAAAAACCCCGAAAAGGTTGATATAATACATATACTCAAAAGGATAATATATGGCAAATGCGGCAAACAAAGTAAGACAAACATTTATTGACAAAGGTGTTTCTCAAACTTTACAAAACATTAGAGAAGCAAACCCAGATTTAAAACCAAACGAAATATCAATGGCTTTATGTTATTTGCGAAAAGCAAGACATTTAAGCCGTGATTTAGTGGAATCCACATCAAAAGGTCGAAAATTAGTCTGGCTTTATACTTATCACCATACAAAGTTGCCAAAGGATCAATATGCCAGTAGTTAAGAAATCAGATGGTTGGTATTGGGGATCAAAAGGCCCATTTGCGACAAAAACCAAAGCATTGCAAGTTGGTCAAGCCGCATACGCATCTGGCTATAAAGAAGAAGGCAAGAAAAAAGGCGCAATGACATTTGGGTTAGATTTCAACGGAACATACAATGTTGATCCTAAATTTTGGAATGTATTTATTGAACTTTGCCGCCTAAGAAAAGACGAAGTGTATTGCGTTACTCATAGTACCGATCCAGACGAAAATAAAGAATTATTAGGCTCAATCGGACAAGTCATTGGTGAAGATCATTGCATATTTGCTGATGGTCATGCCAAGATAGAAGCTGTAAAAGCATTAGGAATTGAAATTGATGTTTGGATTGATAACAACCCAATTCATATATTCCAAGACCCAGGATATTAAAAATTAAGAAAAAAATCATTCGGGTTACATATGAAGCCCGATACAACGAATTATTACAAGATTATCAGCGTGTTTTACATAAATTAGGTGAGCAAACTAAACGCATTATTAAGTTACAAACCTTATTGCGTGAAGCGGCTGATTTAATGGAAATCAATGCCATACCTACCAAACAACCAAAAGTGCGAAACATTAGGTTGCAAAAACCCAAGATCAAAGTTTAGTATTCATTGCATTGAACACGGTGGGCGTGATGTATGGCGATTTGCCCCAAAAGAACATCGGGCTGAAAACAACGCCTATTATCAGACCCCCCAATGGAAAACTATGCGAACAATGCAACTAGGCAAGCAACCGTTGTGCCAGGCTTGCTTATGCAAAGGGATTGTTAATACTGCCAGCCACATAGACCATCTGTTTGCATGGTCACAACTGGGTAGCCATGCCTTTTACAACAACATATTACAAAGCCTATGCCCTGAGTGTCATAGTAGTAAGACAGCACTAGAACAGCAAGGCATATACAGGCACTACACAAGCGATGGCATCAAGGACTACGCTATACACGACTACAAACAGATCGTGTCATCTAGCCCTGTTTAAACCCCATTGTGCGTAGGTTGGGAAGCATTGCTTTGAAACTTAAATTCTGTGGATGTTTTAAAAAG
>Ga0208875_1000187_pt1 | contig 25117 bp, 22 predicted proteins | sample CryBogCBH25Aug08_FD_184612 | JGI IMG/M metagenome (GOLD analysis project Ga0208875, IMG submission 184612) | Freshwater microbial communities from Crystal Bog, Wisconsin, USA - CBH25Aug08 (SPAdes) (version 2) | ecosystem: Environmental > Aquatic > Freshwater > Lake | place: Crystal Bog...
GTAAAGATGCAAGACATAGTTAAAGGAAGTCAAGAAAAAATACACCTAAATGTGTATAATGACAATGTTCTTGCACAGGCTGATAGCCTACCGATAGTAAGCGTATATGATGCAGATGATGATGCAGTCCCGCTTGTTGGTTTTTCAAACAAAGTAACAGATGAAGAGCCAACAGGCATATATTCTTACATGCTTACGCCATCATTAACTAATATTGTGCGTGTTCTTAAAATTGTATGGACATATCAAATAGATGGCGTTGACTTTACAACTGAAGATTTTTATAGGGTAAGTACTGTATATGCTACAGTAAGTGATATTATAGACTTTTTAGGATTTGGAGCATCTCCAAATGCATTAAATTATCAAAGTCCAGAAAAAATTATAGCTGCTGAAAAAGTAGCAAGAACAATAGTTGAAGGTTATACTAACCAAACTTTTTATACATTTTATGGCTCACAAGAAGTATTTGGAAAAGGCGGGGACGCTGTAAGTGTAATCTCCAAAATGCTTACCCTAGATAAAGTCTGGGAAAACGATATGCTACTTATTGACAATACAGTAGACCCTGTATACAATACGTTTGGTTTTGGCCTTGAAATATCACCTACAGGATTTGCTATCCGTATAGTTAATGCTGGCTGGGATGTAAGATATGATAATCAGGTAGATCCAGCCGTATTATATTATGGACGCTTTAGAGATAATGGTCGCTATAAGTTTCAAGGTCAGATGGGATATAAGTATGTTCCAGAAGATATTAAGATTGCAACAATGTTGCTTGTAAATGATATCTTGGCAAATGACTTTAACTGGAGAAATAAGTATCTTAATAAAGTTAACTTATCTGAAATTTCATTTGAAATGTCAGGTGGAGCATTTAACGGAACGGGAAATGTTACTGTAGATAATATACTTGATCAGTATAGAAATACTAACATTGTGATTATATAATGTTTAATTCTTCTGTCGTAGCCTCAATTATGAATATGACTGCTGATATATTAATTCAGCAAAACAATCAAAATCCAAACACAGGTGCTATAGGCAGAGAATGGGTTTATGATAAAACAATTCAATGCAAAATAGAGCCAATTAAATCTGGTGGTGCTTCAACTCGTGGAGATAATAAACAATTTGACAAAGGTACTGCAGGCGGGTATGCAGAAAAACTTCAATTAAGAGTAAAAGGCCTAGAGCTATTAAGTAAGCGTTGGAGAATAACAAATGTTCGTTCAAGCGACGGACATCCAATATTTGTTGAAACAGATAGATATGGCGAACCAGATACAATATTTGAAGTGTATTCGTCACACGCTGTTTTAGACCCATTTGGTAAAATTTCTTATTATGAAGCAGTTCTTCAAAGGGTTCCAGTACAGAACAATGATCCAATTAACAATTAATCCAAAAGAAATTGATAAATTATTTAGCGAGATAGATTTAAAAATATCTGGGCTTAAAACATTAATATCTCCAAGTTCTGCAAGTGAAATTACTAAAGCAGCATTTACATTAACAGGCGAAAGATTTGTTTTAGCAGTTGATAGGTTTTCTATTTCTAATCCAAAAAGAATGCATCACGTTTATGAATGGAAAAGAACTGGTAGGTCTAATGCAAGGTTGTTTGTTTTAGAAAGAGAATCAATATTAAATGGCTCGCTAGGAATTAATGTTAGTTTTATGCCATCAAGGACCCCAGTTCCTATTCCAACAGAATTATTATCCCCAGGCCCTACTGGAAAATCAGTTACATCAAAAACAATATTTAGAGATAAAGCAAAAGTTATGGAAGAAGGAAAACCAATTCAATTTGCTGCAAAAAAAATTATAACATTTTTAGGAACAAATGGTCAAGTTTTTTTACAACCTGGTACTATGGTAACAATATTAAATCCTGGAGGGATTCAGGTAAGAAATTCTTTTCAACAATTTATGCTTGAATGGTATCAAGCAAACTCTGAATCAATTATGAAGTCTTCAGGGTTGTATGAGAGAATAGCTTATGATGTTGCAAATGTATTAAATACTACAGGGGCAGGCATGAAAGAAGTTAACCTTGCAGTAAAAAATGCAGCAAGCTTATATTCTCAAGAAAGGGTGGTTATTAAATAATGGTAGATTACACATATGTCGCATCTTACGATGTTAGAAAAGTTTTATGGGAAGAGCTGCAAAATTCTGGCCTTTTTAACATAAACGATTATTACGCTGATGGGTTTGCTGATCCTTTAATTCCAATTATTCCTACTCAACAAGTGCCAGAGTTTAACAACCTTTTGCCAGGAGCTAAGTACATAACTTATGACGTTTTGTTAAAGCATCATCCAGTACAATGGTGGATGTCGGAAGAAACCATGACTTTTGAAGTAGTTTCCAGTGATTCTGGAGAAATACAAACTGTTATTAATTTTATGACCGATCTGTTTAGAAGGTATGATCAGACAGCCAGAGATGTTAATCTTCAGCTTATCCCAGAAAGCCCTTATACATTTCACTTTTTTAGAATAGAATCTTCTGACCCAGTGCAGGCTTTTCAAAATGAGGGCGGTTTCATGAATGCCCCATTTGTAATAGATTATTCATATAGTCGTGACCTAGACCCAATTACAGGCAGATATCTATAAAATTTGTCTTATACCAATTTAATGCTATGCTTTTCCTTGAGGAAGTAAATTGTCATCTTTTTTTATTCAAATAAAATAAGGTGGTGAAAAATAAAATATGGCTACAAATACAAAAAATGTTATTGTTGGTGCAGCAGATCTCTTCATTAGCGTTGGAAACAACTCTAACTCAACAGGTCGCCCAGCCACAGATGCAACTACGCTAGGTACACTTTTCGGTGCTTCACAGTCTGCTAGAGAAAACCTTTTGGCATCAAGTGCTTATAATGAAGTTGGATTCACATCAACAGGTCTTGAGATTTCATACGAACCAAATTATGGTGAAGTAATGGTTGATCAGCTCTTGGATGCAGCTCGTCTATTCAAGCAAACACTTAAAGTTATGCTTAAGACAGAACTCGTAGAGGCAACTCTTGAGAATCTTACCCTTTCATGGGGTCAGATGGATTCATACTTTGTTGCAGCAACAGGAAGTGCATCTCCTGCACTCTCTTCTGGAACTCCAGTTTCTTCTGAAACAGGTGCAACTCTTAATATGGCAGCAGGTGCTCTTGGAGATGCTCCAGTAGAGCGTACACTTATTGCGGTTGGAAATGCTCCAGCAACAATTAAGGGAACAGCAACTACAAAGCGTAATAAAGAGCGTGTCTACGTAGCACGTCGTGTCGTATCAATTGATACAACAGCACACGGCTTAAAGCGTGATAATGCTACTGTTTTCCCAGTCAATTTCCGTTGTCTACCAGATGATTCAAATGCTGCTTATGCAGGTGCTGAATATGGTGTGGTAATTGATCGTGTGTGGGGATCTAACTAAAACTTAATATACAACTTAATATAGAATTTCAAGCCCCGTCAGAAATGGCGGGGTCTTGAATTTGTTTTCACTGATTTTATTGGTATAATTTAGATAACATAAAAGGAGCTATAAATTGGCAACAACAGTATATAACATTGAAGAAATTTCACTACGTGATGGAACAACAGTCACATTAAAACCTCTGCCTATTAAGCAGTTAAGAAAATTTATGGAAATTATTAACAAAGGTCAAGTTGCAGAAAATGAAAATCCAGATGCAGCACTTGACATATTTATTGAAGCATGCATGCTTTGCCTACTTACAACTGAAAGACCTGAACTTGGTACCGATAAAGATAAGTTTGAGGAAATAATTGAGACTCCTACAATGATGAGAATTCTTGAAATTATTGGCGGATTGAATCTTACAGACCCAAACCTACTGGGAGCGGCACTAGTTGGGACGAACTAGATCTACGCTCCTTGGAGTCCGAAGTATTCTTGTTAGGTCAATGGAAAAACTTTGACGAACTAGAATCTAGCTTATCACTTGAAGAACTAACAGCATTGTTAGAAATTTCAAGAAAGAAAAGCTATGAAGATAAAAAGTTTTTGGCTGCAGTAAATGGTGTAGAGCTAGAAGATGAAGTTGAAGAAGAAGATTCTGACATCTTAGAACTACAAGGTTATGCAGCATCACGTGAAGGCTTTGGTATAGATCAAGGACTCGGTGCAATAACTATGGGGGAGGATGAGTAATGGCAAAAGTTGAATTAAACATTGTCGCACTTGGCGATTTCTCATCAGTACAAGCTCAGTTAAAATCTTTGCAAGAACAAGTTGCAATGCTGCAAAAAGGTTTGGCTGGCGTTGGCGTAAGTTCAAATCTATCTAAAGACCTACAAGGACTAAGTGCCCAGTTTAAACAAACAATGCTATCAACTGGGCAATTTACTGCATCAACTGTTGCAATGCAAACAGAAACTGCAAATTTTGGTAACGCACTAGCAAATGGTAAATTAAAACTTACTGATTATTATAATATAATTAAAATGCGTTCATCTGAGGCAGTAACTCAGTTTAAAGCACTTGCACTTGAACAAACAAAATTACAAAATTCAATTATAATGAATGATCCCACAAAAACTGGGATACTTAATGTTTATACGCCAACGCAAATTGATAAGGTTGCAAATGCAACTAAAATTGCAGCAAACGAAGCTAATCTTTATGCAATTGCAGTTAATAAAGGATCTCAATCATTAATTAATTTTGGTAAAAATACACAGTGGGCAGGACGCCAGTTAACTGTTGGTATGTCTGTACCAATTATGATTTTTGGACAACAAGCCGTTGCATCATTTGATGCAGTCAATGTAGAGCTTACAAGGTTGCAAAGACTTTATGGTGAAGGATTAAAGCCACCAAGTCAAACAGAACTTAATCAAATTTCAGATCAAGTTTTAAACTTAGGCAAACAAATTGCTGGAACAATGGGTATTGCTCAAACAGAAACTGTTAAAGCAGCAGCAAACTTTGCAGCAATGGGTCGTCAAGGTAAAGATCTTTTAGATACAACTGCACAAACAATGCGTCTTTCAAAGCTTGGTGCAGTTAGCACGGCAGATGCAACAAACACAGTTGTAGCATTACAAAATGTTTATAAAGTAAGCACAATGGATTTGGCGGGAGCCGTAAACTTCCTTTCAGATATTCAGAAGCAAACAACCATGACTCTTGGAGATATGACGCAAGCTATTCCACGTGTTGGTCCAATTATGCAACAGTTGGGTGGAACATATAAGGATACTGCTGTTATGCTTGTTGCTATGCGTGAAGCGGGAGTTCCAGCAACACAAGCTGCAAACGCATTGAAGTCCGCAGTTGCATCTATGATTGCTCCTACTGCAGCAGCATCAAAAGAATGGCTTCAATATGGTATTAATTTATCTTCAATAAAAGATACCACACAAGGTAATCCAGTTCAAATGATTACTGCATTGCAAAAAGGATTACAAAATCTTTCACCACTTGTTCGTGAACAATTAATTGATAAGCTGTTTGGAAAATTTCAATTTGCACGTATTTCAGCACTTCTTGATAATTTTGGAAAAACTGGATCTCAAACTGTAAATGCTTTAAAAATTGCAAATGCAACACAGTCTGAATTAGCAACACTTGCAAATCAAGAAATGAAACAAGCTACAGAATCTCCAACTGCTCAATATCAAAGAGCACTTCAAACATTTAAAGCAGACCTTGTTCCAGTAGGACAAAAAATTGTAGAATTTGCAACAAAACTTATGGGATTTGCAAATTCTATTTCAAAAGTTTTTAGTGGGTTGCCAGCACCATTAAAATCAATTGCTGGATTTTTAGCAATAGGAACAGTCATGGCTGGACCAATTATCATGTTAACTGGTTTGCTTGCTAACTTTGCGGGATTCTTAATAAAAGGCGTATTTAATATTAAACAACTTGTTACTGGCGGTAAAACAATTGGTCAATTGTTAACCCCAGAATTTATAGCAGCTCAAAATGCATCAAAAGCATTTGGAACAAATGTAGTTAACAATGTTGGTGAGATTGAATTATTATCAAAAGCTATTGCTGATTTAACAAGAAATATAGAAGCAATGGTTTCATCAATGGGTATGGGTACAAACATACAATCGTTATCAGACATTGTTGGGGGAGTTGCTCAATCAGAAGTTAGAATGTATGAACAAATGAAGTTACCAGGATTTGCAAAGGGCGGAATTATTAGTGGGCCAGGCACTGGAACTTCAGATAGTATTATAGCTAGAGTTTCCAATGGTGAAACAATATTTGATGCAGAAACAACAAAAAAATACTATCCAATTATTCAAGCAATGTTTAATAATAAATTACCAGGCTTTTTTGAGGGAGTATTAGACTTTAGAAAACAGGGAAAAAATGGTAAAAAATACAGAACAGACTTAGGCCACGGCTCAGAAATGGATCCAGCAACATCTGCAAAATATTTTGATAGATATCCAGGACTTATAACATTAAATCAAAGTGGACTCGGCTCGGCAGAGATACTTGGTAAAGAAGTAGGAATTCAAGGTAACGATTTAAATGTTGGAATGGGAAGAAATAAAAATGGCGTAACGCCAGACGAAATGATCTCTGATATGAAAACAACTGGACCTATGAAATGGGCTGAAGGTGCAATTAATGGCGGTATGCCAGTATCTAGATTAAAAGATGCAGATATGCAGCAAGCATTAGTACGTTATGATGTAGAGCTAAAAAAACAAATTGAAATTTTAAAAGAAAACAATAAAAATGATCCAAACTATAGAATAAAAAATAAAGATTATTACGATGCTATATCTAAAGCAAAAGATGTAATTGCAAAAGAAGGACCAGCTCATTTAGAGTTGGTTAACAGTTTAAATAAAGCTGGTAAATCTTTTGGAGGATTTAGAACTTTCTTTGATAATGCAAGATCTAAGCTTGCAAAAATAGTTTCAGAAATGGGTGGAACCATACAAGGAACTATGGTAAAACTAAATGGTAGTAGTGTTGGAGAAATTAAAACAGAAAACAATGAAGATGGCACAAGATCTTCAGGAAAATTTATAAATGGTGAAATTGTTGGTGGAACTCCAAGCCCAATGAGTTCTAATTCCTATAAATTAGCTGCAGATTCAAAAGAGGCAGTTAATGCTGCAAGAAATGAAATTTATCAGTTAACAGAAAACTTAAGAAATTATATAAAAACTCAAGGTATGGATGTTGCACAATTTTTTGGTGCAGGATTTAATCAAGGATTAATTAATGATATTCCAGAATTAAAAGCAGTAGTACAAAGATTTGGAACAGTGCTTCCAAATGAATTAAAAGAAATTTTAGAAGTTGCATCTCCATCCAGAGTCGGTATCTGGATCGGAAAGATGTTCGGTAAGGGTGTACAGGTAGGCGTACAAGAAGCAATACCAGGGCTTGAAACAGCAGGACAACAAGCTGCTACAGCATTAACAAATGCTACAGAAGGACCATTGATGGAAAATGGATCTTTTGTTAAAAATACAGGATTTATGGGAAGACTTAAAGGTATGGCTACCAAACCTGGCGGTGGCATGAATATTCAGGCTAAGATGGCTGGATCCACTGCTTTAATGATGGGTGGACAAGCACTTGCTGGAATGTTGCCTAAAGGAAGTAACGCATCTAATATAGCTGGAGATGTTTCAAATATGGCAGGAATGGGCATGATGTTTGGCCCATGGGGTGCAGCAGCGGGTGCAGCAATAGGACTTGTTACTGGTGGCATCGGGGCTTTGATGAAAGCAGAGAAAGAACATCAAGCTGTAGTAACAGCATCGTTTACAGCAGCAAGCTCTTCTATTTCAATGTTTGGTGGTAAGTTAACTGAAACAAGTAATAACATTATTCATTTTAATGACGCATTAGAAAAATCTGGAATTACCTCAAAGAAATCATTAAGTGAAATTGATCAAATGGCTAACTCTATAAGTAAGTTAGGCAAGGGTGATGCAACTAAAACTACAGCAGATGCCATTAAAGGATATAGCGGTGTTGGCCCAGTTGTAGGAACATTAAAACAATTTGCAGCAGCTCAAGTTGCAGCGGGAATGGATCCAAAAGGTGTTGCTAAAATGGTTGCAGCTATGCTGCAATATGCTGGTAAAACACAATATCTTAAGCAAGCTCTTAAAGAAATTGTTCCTGCAACACAAAGTGTCGGAGCAGCACAACAAACATTGCTTTCTAAATTAGTTGCAACAACTGGTGCTTCATATATTTCAATGCAGGTAAATAATGGAATTATAAAAACCTATAAAGACATGAATGCAAGTCAAAAAAATGTGGCTGACGGTTTTGGAACTGTTGGAATGAGCATGTTAAATGCCAACGCAACAAGTAAAGATTTAATTGGTTCAATGAATGCATTAGACAAGAGTGGTCTAGATGCGTATACATCTGGAACAATGCTTGCAGCTAAGCTTAAAGATATGGGTCAAGTTGACCTAGCCAGCAGGATGCTAGAAATTAATAAAACTGTTGGCGATACTGGTAAATCAATGTTGATTGCAACTGCTGAAGCTGATGGTCTTATAAAAAATCTAGATAAACTTGCATTAACAAAATTAATGAAAGATCCAAAAGCAATGGCAACTCTTGCTGCTCAAATTGATAAATATAATAAAGACGCAGCAGCAGCAGCTGCAAAACAGGCAGCAGCAGACGCAGCAGCTCAAGCAAAGAAAGACGCAGCAGCAGCAGCCGCTGCATCAGCAGCTCAACAAGCAGCAGTATTTAAAGGAACAAAAGAAGAAATTGCAGCAAAGAAATTGCTTTCTGCTCATAAAACTGATCAAGATGCGGTGCTTAAAGGCCTTAAAGATCAGCTATCACAATATCAAAAACAACAAGCAGAATTAAAGCGTATTAGAGATCTTGATCAGCAAAGAGCAGATATAAATAGCCAGATGAAAACAGCCATGATCTCTGGAGACTTTTTAGCAGCAGCAAACTTGGGGCAAGCAAGTTCTTCATTGCAAGTTGATTTCAATGCTACAACAATGGAAAATAAAATGCAGGGACAGATTGATCAGGTTCAAATTCAAGCAGATGCATTTTCTCAAGCTCTTGCTGATTTAACAGATGCAATTTCAAATGGTGTTAAAGTCCTTGATCCTAATATCAAAGCAGCTTCAAAAACTGCAGTTTTAAAGCCTGGTGCAGTTGATGCTAATATTGCCCCTAGCATAATAACTCAAAACTTTGTTATCAATGGCGGAGATCCACAAGCAGTACATACAACAGTTACTGCAGCCACAACGGGAGCGGTAAAGAAACAAGCAGATGCAGCACATAAGGTTTCTGTAGTTAAAAAAGGCGTATCTCCAGTTAAGCCAAAAACATCACAGGCTATAACAGGAAGGAAGACCCTATGAGTACATTTACAATCCCACAAGGAGTACAAGTATCATTAGATGGCTCAACATGGTATAAACTTTCTGATCATAATAGAAATCCAATTTCAATTACATATACATTAATTGAGCAAACAGATAGAATGGCAAATGGCACATTACGTAAGTACGTGGTTGCTAGAAAATTTGTCATATCTGTTGATTGGAAAGACTTCCCAACATTAGACACGAACCTAGTAGACTATGATGGCAATACATTTGCTGCAGCATGGATAAAAGCATTTTATGAAAAAAATTATAATAGCCCAGTATATGTTAAATTAATGTTTGCTCAAGATACTGGTATTGTAGATAGTAACAACATACCAGTTCCAGGTATACCAAATTCTAGTCTGTATCAAGAATCTAAAACCACATCTGGTCAAATATTTACAGCATTTATGACTACTTTTACATATGATGTTGCAAAAAGAATGCGTGGTTATGACTACGTAAACCTCAAAATAGAATTTACGGAGATTTAATGTTAAATGTAACAGGCGTCAGCAATGATATATTCTTGCATTCTCACACTGTTGAGATGCTTCCTGTTGTTTCTGCAGAATGGAATCAAAATCTTTTTAACCCGCCATTTGTTACAGTAGCGGGGGATGGTGCAGATCAAGGAATAGGAACAGAAAGCGGGACTTTAGTAGATGTTCCAAGCACAGTTTTTTATGAAGGATTTACAGTAAAAGGATTTGCTACATCTCATTCAGGATTAGATCAAGTATCATTTGGTCAAGTATCTTATTTAAGTAATAGTCAAATGACTCCAGCAAGTGCTTATAAGATAGTTACATATGTTAAAACAAATAGTTCTTTGCCAGTTATGATAAACTGCTCAACAGAATATGGATCTTCTTATGTTGAAGCAAATTCTTTTGGTTGGACAAAAATAGAAACAAATATTGGTTCAAGTGCATCAACAGAAAATATATCTAGTTTTAATTTTTCTATTACAGCAAATACTTTTGATTCAAATACTTCTGACCCAATAATCTATTATACTGTTCCAAAAGTATATTTAAATAGTTATTTTAATTACCAACATAATTCTTTGTGGCCTACAGATTCAGTATTTTCTTATTATAGACCAGGAGAATCGTATGTAAGAACGGGAAACACTAACTTTACATTTCCACAAAATTTTAGAAAAGTAAAAACACCAATTCTATCAAGTCAAGAAATTGGCTCTGATGGACTTCTTGACAATCCAATATCATTTCCAATTACCCCTATAATAGAAAATCCTTCTTTTTCAGCTGTTGCAATACCAGTGCCATTTTTTAAAAATGTGTTACCGAGTGATATGTCTTCATTTAAATATTTTGTATCTGAAGCAATAATATCATTAGCAAATACAACAAGTATTTCTGCAGTATATGCAAATAATATTAATGCAAACAAACTTATAATTAAATTAAATAATATTATGGTAAATCCAATTGTTCATGTTTCTATTAATGGATCTGTAATAACTGTAGATGGTTCACAAGATATTGCTCCAGATTCAACTGGTTTAATATCTTTATATGCAACAAAGTCTGGAAATACTGTATCCTGGTCTAAATCTCCATGGGCAACTATGCCTCATTTTAATTTAGATGGAAGTCTTTCTAATTATTTTTCATTAAACAGCATAACATTAACCCAAGTAAGTACATCTCCAAATTCAGCATTTTTAAACTATTCGTCTAGCAATGATTTTGCTAATGACCTAACACGCCTTCATGTTCTTGAAATTTCTCCAAGACTTGAAGTTGATCTTTCAGATTATGTTATGGAAGTAGATATATCAAAGTCGTTAGACAGCAAAAATAACGCAGTCCCAATTTCTTCAATTAATACCGATGATGCTTCCGTTTTGCTATCAGCAATTCCAATTTCTCAAAACAATTCTTTAATTCCTCTTTTTTCAAGTCAAAGTAATTTATCTATAAACGTTTTGTCAAATATGTTGAGAAAAAATATTAAATTTTATATTAATTTTATGGTTAAATCATATTTTAATCCAGTAAATAATACTAACACTCAAGTTAATTTAATGGTGCCTGGCGGAGTATATTACTCTGATACTTGGGATGAAACAGATGTTAAATCAGTTAAAGTACAATGCTATGATATAACAAGATATTTGCAAACTGCACCAGTATCAGACTATGTTGCTAATCTTAAAAGTGTTTTTGAAATCATAACAAACCTTTTGGATTTGGCGGGATTTACAGATTATGATTATGATTCTTTGTACAACATATGCCATGATCAAGCAACACCAATGTCGTTAGCATATTATTATTGCAATAGTAAAGATACTACTGTGGTGGATGCACTTGCTCAAATATTTTTAGCATATCAAATTGGTGCATTTATGGATGAGTATGGAGTTATGAGATTTCTCAGCCTATCAGGAATATTGGGAAATAATTCATCAGCAATGTCTATTGATGAAAGCTCAATTGTTGAAGGCGGATATTCTATAACAAACAAAGCAAAACCTGGGAAAATATCAGTAAGATATCAAACTCCAAAAATAAAGCAATCACTCGCACTTCAAAATGCTACATCAACTGCAATTCAAAATTCTCCTTCGTTTGTTTATACAACTGCAAATGATGTTGTATGGAGTCAACAGACTATGGATTCTGTAGGATTTAATTATTTAAGTGAAAATATGTCAAAAACATCAAATAAGTTTAAGTTAAACGTAAATGATCTATTAGATATATTTCATACTTTTTCACTTAATAATAATGGTTATGCGGTCATAGAAGACGAAGTTGTTTCTTTTGCATACAAAGGATATACAATATCTGATAGTAATAATAATATAAAAAATATTTCAGTTAAAAATGATCTTGAGTTACAATCTGAAATTAATAGTTTTGTTAAAAAATATGAAAACGGACTACCTTTGTCAAATGGTAAAGTTAAAGCTGATGACAATATAACAATATCTCCAACAGGATATATTACAAATGTACAAAGAGGTTTGTTTGGAACAGTTGCCTCTGACCATAATATTATTACAAGTTTAAGCCAAAAAGGTTTAATTGAATCAACTGCTGGTTCTAACTATGTAGAGTCTATAGGTTCTTCAACCACAACTGTTGTTGATAGCAAAGCAATAGCTGCTTTTTCAAATAATCCAAGTGTTAAGAAAGTTCAAGTAACTCCACAAACAGGATTAAAAACTTTTATATATCCAGCAACAGAAGTAGATAAAAATTATAAAACATATTCAACAAAATTTGATATGTATGATTGGGCAGCATCGTCATCAGGGCTATTTTTTAATAAACCAACAACTGGTTTTGAAGGAACATATTTTGTTGAATTAATAAAATTTAATCAAGTAGATCCTCATCCAGAAAAACAAAATCCTCCAGCATCAGCGGGAGCACTTTATAATCCAGCACAATATAGGTATTTAATTGCTATTTATCAAATAGTTGGCGGAGTTGAAAAAGTAATTTCTTGGGCAGATGTTACTGGAACCGTATATAATATAATTGCCAACTTTGAAAAAGTTTTGATAAAAACAACAGGATCAACCTATGGATACCTTTCTTCAACAGACCAATGTTTTAATTTAAAAGTAACCCATTATACGTCTGAGGCAAGCACTACAAATGATCCAACAGATGGGGATGGAGAAACCCCTGGAGAAATAATTGAAGTATTTCTTAACAATGTAGAAATAAATGGTTGGCAGATACCTACGGGAACAACTGTTACAGGAGAACTTTACAGTGGTTGGGAAGCAACTCATCAAAATGTTGTGACTGGTTTAAGGCAAAAAGTAAATATAAAAGATTCTCCTTTAAATTGCACTGGGACTAAATTTGGATATTTTGCTTCAACTAAGCCTGTAACAATTTCTACACAAGTTTGTAACACAGCATATTATGGAAGTACTCTTGAAACAATATGTACACAATCAACTTTGGCTACATATCCAACTCAAGCATCTGCAATAGTTGGAGATTTTAGAGAACTTTATGCTACGCAAAAACCATTAAAAGAAAGAAGCGTTAATTATTGGCATCAAGATAGACAATTCTTAAATGGTCTTGTTCAAGGACAAAATCTATTTACTCAATATAAAAGCTATATGAATCAAACAACACCAGAAGTATTGGGTATTAATTATTATGATGTTCAATATACAAACCCAGCTGCTGTTTCTGTGGATGTGCTCCCAATAGAATATCTATGGTACTACTTCCCAAGTGAGCTGCCACAGGATCAGCAATTTTATCAAAAGCAATTAGTTGATGAATATTCTCTTTCTTATTCAACACCTATAAATACAGGGTTTAGAGCAAAAATGGCAATTGCAAATAACTCATCTCACATGGTTTATTTAAGTAAACAATCAGATGCCGTTAATCAATTTACAGTAACTCTTAATTTATGGACTCATGAAATAATTGCTCCTTCCGATCCAGATATTGTTGAAAAAATTATTGATCCTTCAAATACAACAGAAGTGGTCCAGCTAGATTCTCAATGGTTACAATCAAAAGAAGCTGCTTATGGAATTATGTCAGCTATTGAAAAGGGAATAGATGGTTTTTCAAGAGATACAGCAATACAAGTTTTTGGCAATCCACTTATACAAGTGGGAGACATAATAACTGTAACCTATCCGTTGGCTGGACTTAAACAACAAAAGTATTTAGTTCATTCAGTTTCACATGTATTTGGGCAGGGTTTAAAAACATCCCTAGTCTTAAATATGATAGACAAAGGCGTAGCATACTAATATGTCCGATTTGTCCAAAAAATGGTATAATGTCTATATAAATAAAAAGGAGAAAAATGGCCTATATTAAAATATCAGATCCAAATATTGTAGATTTATCAGCATGGCATCAGGTTATTGCTGTTGTAAATCAGCATAGCGATAGCATAACAGCTATAACAAATAATTTTGGTACAAGCTCTATAGGTTCAGATTGGACAAGTTATGGATACTCACATCTCTATGATCCAGGTTCACAAAGTATAATTTATGGAAGAGAGTCGGTAGTTGAAAATTGGACTGCAGGATCTGCCGATGGAACTACAATTTATTATGGAAATGTTACTTTTGCAAATCCAACAACTGGAGTAAATTCTTTTTCGAGTATACCAGTCGTTACCGCAACACTTCAATTCTCTACATATCAAGATGATGTTGATTTCATATGCTCTGTTTATGGAGTAACAGCCCTAGGATTTAACTATAGGATTTTAAGAACTAGGGGCGGACTTGCAACAGTTGCATCTCCAAAAACCACACTACCTGCAGCGATAGATTCAGGAAAAACCTTTTACTTAAATTGGACGGCAGTAGGGCCAGGAAAATAGCAAAGGGGTAGTATGAATATACCAGAATACCAATCCCCAGATTCAGTAGGAAAAAGACCAACTTTACCTATTGATGCTGATGACCCACGCCTTCGCTGGGACAAAAAAGGTCAAACACTTGCTCGTTCTGGTAGAGAAGTACAAGAAATTAATTTTAAAAGTAATGGTGGTTTTGCTAATTTACAAAGTCAGATAGATGCTTTAGTAGACGGAAGTGGCTCATCTGCTGGCTCATCTCCAAATCCAGATTTTGGATCAAGCGTTGTAGTTTTAGGAAGCTACCTTGGAATTTATCCAGGTGGTAGTGGTCCATACATTATTGTTCCAACTGATCCAACTCCTCCAACTCTTACGTGGGTTGGCGATACATTAAAAATAGAATTTGATTTTGATGTTCAAAATCCAATCAACATTACAGTATCTCAGTTTATAGTTCAAATATCTGCTGAAGGCGTAATGGCATCATCACCAATGAATGCATTTCCAGTTGATAGATCTCAAAATCATCAAACATTATATTTAACACCAACAATAAATGAACAAATGTTTAATTTGTTTGAAGTTAATATAGATAGTCTTACAGTTCAAGCAGCCGATGCACTTGGAAATATAAGTAATAAAGTTGCAGCATTAACAGTTCCAGGATACGCTTTAAATTTTGATCCACCAGCAACATCTGGATTAAATCAAGCAACAGGTGGATATTCATTTAGCATTACAAATTTACCAACAAGTTCATCTTATGATGCAATAGATGTGTGGGAAATTGAATCTAATGAAATATCTCAGCCAGTAATTACTTATAAATCAGATGGTAAAACTCCATCTAATTATAATAGAGTTTATTTTCAAAATATTAATCCAGTATTTGTTTCAACGCCTAATGGTAATCAAAGATACGTTGCAGTTAGATTTTCTTCAAAAGCAAGAAAATATACAGATTTTACTTTGCTAGGAAAAATTACTCCAAAAGGTTCTGCAAATTTTGATCCAACTGCACCCAATCCTCCCACTGTAATATCAAGTGACGTGTCATGGACAGGCGGGGATTTGAGCATCAAATACCAGCTAGATGCAACAAAGCCAGGAAATAGAATAGGTATTTATTTAACTTATACAGATTCTAGCAGCATAGTGTACTCTGGAACTTTTTATTTTTTCCCAGATTCTACAAATGTAACAACTAAGCAAACAGCAACAATTCATGCAGCAGACATGCTTGCACAATTTGGTGCTTATTATCCAACATTTCAGCATGCAGAAATATTTAGCACAAGTCTTGCAGGTGTGCAGTCATCTTCTACTACATTTACTGTTCCAGATAAAACAAATGAACTTTTGGGCATAACACCTACAGTCAGTGCAAATCCAACAGCAAATGGTTATATAGTAACATGGGCACAAACAGCAGGAACATATGCAGACGTGTATGCTAAAACTACACCATGGGCATCTTATCCAACAGATGAATCTCAAAGGGTTTATAGTGGTACAAGCCCAGTAACAATACAATCAATTAATTATACAGACACTCAATATATTTTAATTAGATTGTATAATAATTATGGACAATATTCTAATTATTCTTCATTAACACCAATTGTTTCAGCACAACCTTACGACCCAGGTGCACTTAGTATAATAAACCAGCCAGTTTCATTTCAAACAAATGGTTCGATATTGGCTGGTAATCTTGGTAGCCAAAGAGTTATATTTAATCAATCAGGACTTTTTGCATATGGATCTAATAATGTACCAACAACAGAAATAATAAATTCTGCAACGGGAAATACATTTATGACAACCCAGGCACAAATAGCTGATTGGCAAGTTACATCTAATAAAATAGAAAATACAATAACACCATTAGGCAGCTCAGCACAAACCTATACAGGCCTTTCTGGAACAGGATCGTATGCTTTTTGGGCTGGAGGTACCCAGACTTCTGCAACAGGCCCTACAACAGATTCTCAGGCAGCATTTTGGGTTAAGCCAAATGGTTCTGTACAAGCAACTAACATATCTATAAAAGGCGGGTCTTTAGATATAGGCGGTGCATCTACAGTTGTAAAAACAATTACAGCAACTTCTGGTAGTACAACAATTACAGTATCAGATACTTCTGGAATATTGACAGGTATGTATTTGCTTGCAAATAATATTCCAGCAAATTCAACAGTAAAATCAATTGGTTCAAATACAGTTACAATGTCATCTGCAACTACGGGTGCAGTGAGCGGTTCTGGATATTTTGTTTCATCTGTAGGTGCACATATAACTGGAAGCGGATTGTTAGTTGCACAAGGTGCCACACTTTCTGGATCAATAGTTGCAACAAGCGGTTTATTTAGCGGAGACGTTAGCATAGGTTCTTCTGGAGCTTTGTATTCTGGAACAATTGTTACACCAGGAACACCTGCAAAAGGGGCAGGTAATCTTAAAGGTGGTTATGTTTTATCTTCTGATGGTTTAACTTTTTATGATAATAATGCTGCATATGTAACGGATATAAATGCAGCAACAGGAAAACTAAGAACTAATTCAGCAACAATTGGAAATTGGAATGTAAATACAAATAGCATATATGCTTCAAATGTTTCTTTAAGTTCTTCAGGAACTATTCAAGTTACCGCACAAGACACAACTGGCTACACGGCAGGAATTAATGCTGGAACAACTGCATCATCAAATATATTCTGGGCTGGCTCTGGGGTAACAACAGGTAATTTTAGAGTTACAATGGATGGAACTCTATATGCTAAAGGTGGTACATTTACAGGAGGGTCTGTAACAAGCTCAGGCTCACTTGGAACAGTAACAATAGATGGCGTAAATGATTTAATATCTTTAACAAACGGATCTGGAAAATCTTATATAATACCAAGAAATAATAATTTATATATTACCGCTCCATCAGGAAGTCCATTTTCAAGTGGCTCAACAATACCTTCACAAGGCCCAACAAATGCTCCGTATTTTGCAGCGGGTTCAAGCTTTAAAGATCCATGGAATAACTCGGTTGCTGGTATAGGAATATATACTGGAACATGGGATTATTTTAGTTCTCCATATACAAGCAATCCATTTATCACCGCAACAACAACGGGCTTACAGCTGTCAGCTGGCCCAGCAATAGGTATTGTTATGGAGACTGGCGGTAAATCAGGTAGCGTATTATCAAATGCTGGAACACTTATTTATACGGCACAAGATACAACAACATATAAACCTTCTACTGCATATGGTGCATACATATTAGCAGAATCTAAAAAAATTACAATGTTTTCAAATAACCCTACAAGCGGAAATTGGCCAGTTGGTGGAATTATTATTGATAATAATGCTGCTCCATCACCCATTACAGCAACAGCACGAGGTGCTGGCGTTTACATATATGCAGGAACATCAGCGGGATCACAAAAAGCATATGCTGGATTTAATAGTAATGGTATTACTTTTCAATCAAATACATCTTCTGTTCAACAAACAATTGATGATACTTCAATAACAATTAGTGTGGGCACAAAAACATATGGCTTATGGAGTGCAGGGTCTATTAAATTACAAGCAGATACAAATGTTTATGGAACATTTGATACAACAAATGGAATTTATTTACAGGGTGGATCGGTTCCATCAGGCACAACAACAGCGTGGAATACATATATACAAACAAATTCAACGGGTATAACTTTATTGGGATCACCAACATCATCTTCAACTCAAAGTGCTTATACTCAAGGATCAAAAATTGTCTTAGGAACAGGAACAAATTCTGTAAATATTTTTGGACTTCCATTTCAGGGAAATAATTTTAGTAATGGAATGAGTTTAACTTCAGTAAATGAGGGCAATTCAGTTTTTGGTTTGGGTGCTTTAGCAAGACAAAGAATGCTTGTTGAAGATCCATATGATGGAATGACAAGAGTTGGTATGGCTGTTTATTATCAAGATAGCTCTTTGTATCCACACGGCTCAACAAATGTGTTAACAGAAGGCTCCACTAGCGGTGCTGTTGGAGATTTGTGGGTTACATATTAAATGCCTTTATTTATTAAAAAAAATCCATCTCAGTGGGCAGCAGTTAAAGCACTTAATGTAAAAAAAACTCCTACACAATGGGCTGCAGTTCAAAAAGCATATGTAAAAATAACTCCATCTCAATGGGCACAATTTTGGCCACTTTTAACAGTAACGCCAAGAATCGAAGATGCAAATTCTAACTTACTATCTCAAATAGATGGAACAGTTAATACAAAATTGTATGGGTATATAGGAAGTGTGACCGCTGGAAAATATCTATATACATGGCAATATGCAACTGCAACAAGTAAAATTGCTCCCGCTGCAAATAGCGGTGTTTGGTTTACAGAGTCTGGATCAGGTCATGGAGGAAGTTCTTCTGATTATATAACTCAAACTTCTACTCAAGAAACAAATAAAACAAAACAATATGTTTATTATACAACAGACTCAACTGATATTGGTAAGTGGATACAGCTTAAAATTATAAATAATGGAACTGCATATTATAGCGGTGCAGTTTTAGTAACATATGGAACTTTACCAACACCAACATTAAGTACACCAGTAGCAACTTCAGATGGATTTTATTTTGATATTTTAAACTACTCAACATTAACATCTGGCAAGTATGCAGGAACAACATTAACATTAATAAGTTCATCGGGAGATCCAACAGTTCCTTTAAAGGATGCATCTGGCAACACTGTTGCATATAAAATAAGTGCAACAGGAAGAGTAACAATTACGGGATTACAACCAAACACCACTCTTTCTGGATATCTTTATGCAAGTTTATATCCATATTCAGATTCTAAGGCATCATTTACTGGTACATCGTTAGGCCAACAAAGTGTTATTGCACACTCATATTGGGCGGGTGCAGATGGAGGTTATGCAAATATAACATTAGATTTTACAGCAGTTACAGGAGCAGCTATATATTCTGTTATGGGATCTCAAGGTTTAACTACATCTACAACAAATCAAATAGAGCCAGATACATTTAAAGGTGTAACATACACATATGTCGTCAGTGCATGGGCTGATTTAGCAATGACAAATTTACTTACAACATATCCATCAATAACTTATAGTGCAAATGGACAAGATGCTCCAAAACCACCAACAAATATTACAACAAGTTCTTCAGGTGCTGGGCTATATAAAATAAGTTGGACAATGGGTGCTGCCCCAACAACTTTTAACAATCTTTATATATCTGGAGTTTTAATACCAGTGGGAAGCTTAAGCTACAGCAATGGAACTTATTCTTATTCTGGTTCTAGTTCTGGAACATCTGTATCTTATGCATTTGATGCAGTAAACAGCTGGTCATCTGGAACCCTATCTGGATCGTATACAAACCCAACTTTGACGACTGGAACAATAACTGTATCACAAGCAGTTATTCCACAATCTGTTAATATATATCAAGCTACTGTTACAAAGGGTAATCCAGTACAAGCTTCTGTAGGTTATGTTGGCGGAAACCCTGATTTTTATCAAATACAATTTTATGATCCTATGGGAACATTATTAGCAGATAGTGGAGCAATAGCAACAAATCTATATTCTTATACTATTCCACTTAACTATGCATATACAACAATTACTGCATGGGGAACAGCTTGGAACTCTTCAAATACTAAACCATATACATTTATTAAAACTGGTACAAATAACCCAGCAACTATTGTTTCACCAACCACTATTAATGTTACAACAACACTTACAAACTATGCATTACAGTTGGCAGATATTAGTTGGCCACCAGTTAATGGAGCAAAATCTTATGTTGTATTTGGATCGTCTGATGGAACTCACTATATAGCAGCAGGTTCAAATCCATTAACTGACGAAATTACTACATCCACACATACAGTTTCGTTTAGAGTTCTTGCATATGATGGAACAAGTGGTACAGGAAATGTTGTTGGAGATTCGGGACAAATTACATTTAACTTAAATGCTCCAGCGTTCAGCTTCACCCCAGCATTTAGCTTTACACCTGCATTTAGCTTTACACCAGCACCTACACAAACTGCACCTTCAGGCGGAACAATATCTATTAGCGGTACATTAAAGAAGGGATACACATTAACTGCTAACATAGGTGCTGCTTCTGGAAACCCAACTCCAACGTATTCTGTTAACTGGTATTCTGGTTCAGATCAATATGCAAGTGTAGTTGGATCAGGAACAACATATACAACTTCACCAGATGACCAAGGTTATTCTATAAAAGCAACAGTAACATTTACAAATGGGGTTTCACCAAATCAAGTTGTATCTGCATATACAGGAATTATTCAAGCTGCTCCAGTTACGTTTACCTTTACACCAACGTTTAGCTTTACACCAGCATTCAGCTTTACACCAGCATTCAGCTTTACACCAGCATTCAGCTTTACACCAGCATTTAGCTTTACACCAGCACCAGCATTTACATTTGTACCATTTGGATTTACACCAGGTCGTGGTGCAAGAATTTACTAAATGTGATATACTAATGTATAAGGAGAATTAAATGTCTATTGAATTAACTAATGAAGAAAAATCTTCAATTGTAAATGATAAAATAAAAGGATTACTTGTCAGCAAATATGATTTAACTTTGGGTATTGAACAGCAACGTGCTGTTGCAATGCCAGAACAAACTATTATTGATAGTCTTACTTTAAAACTTGCTGATCTTGATTCACAAATTAAAGTATTAACAGATGAATTAGCATCTTTACAGCCTTCACAATAAAAGAAAAGAGATATAATGGAAAAAGCAGAATTAATTATTACTGCCCTACAACAACGTATTGGTGAGATGGCAGCACAATTTGAGCTAGAAAAAGCTATGCTAAGAGCAGAATATACAGAGTTAAAAAATCAATATGACTCTATTAATGAAGAAATAAATAAACAGAAAGCAATTGATGAATATTCTCAAAGCATTTCAGAAAAAGCAACCAGCAACCTTAATTAAAAATTATACTCCAGTTGTGCCAAGTGGTCTGATTGCACATACTGAAAGTGGATATTTTTATATTAAAGGAAATAAAAAATTTACTTTTGTTTCAGATAGAGCGATGTTTTCTTGGGATTTACCAATTGTTGAAACAAAAGATTCAATCATGTCTGGATACCCAAGGGCGGGGATGCTTGGATTTAGAGATGGATCTTTGGTAAAAGATATATCAGATGGTAAAATATATCTTATAAGTGATTCAAAGCGTCGTCACATTATAGACCCAGATGTGCTAGAATGGCTTAATGCGGATATAATCCAGATTGGACAAAAAGAACTTTTTGTTCATTCAGAAGGAGAAAAACTATAGCATGTATATTCCTATCAAAACTTGGACAAAGAGAGATAGGAAAGTTAGTAAAGAAGGTTATGTTTTAATTAAAGTTCCAGAACATCCAAAAAGTTTTAGAGGTTGGTATTATGAGCACCGCCTTGTAATAGAAAAAGAAATAAATAGAATTATGGGGGAATGGGAAACTATTCACCACATTAATAAAGATAAACAAGATAATAGATTAATTAATCTATTTTTATGTTCAAGATCAGAACATAATAAAGCACACGTTGCTTGACAAATTATAATACAATACGCTACAATTGATTAAACCCTAGAAAGGGATTAAATGACTAATGATTTAAAATGGATGATGGTATCGGATATTCATTTCCCCCGCCATGATCCAAGAAAAGTAGATCTATTCATGAAGGTCATGAAATGGTTTAAGCCTGATGCGGTAGACCTGCTAGGCGATATTGATGATGCAGATTCAACTTCACGTTGGGCTGCAGAATATCCTGCAGAATTTTCCATTCCAGTAAGCGATGGGGGAGTTACAGGAACAAGAGATTTCCTTGGCGATGTTAGAAACGTTGCTGGGACAGAAGCAGAAATTCATTTTCACGACGGTAATCACGGCTGGACAAGACATGGTGATTATCTTGCAAAAAAAGCTCCAGCATTTTTAGAATTCATTACGCCTGATTCACTCTATGAATATAAGAAGCATGGCATTAACTGGCACGAATATAACGAGCCTCCTGTTAAACGCTATGGTGATATGTATGGTCATCATGGTGAGTCCATTTCCAAACACTCTGGAGAATCAGTACGTAATGATGTCAACAACTGGGGAGTATCCTTAGTTCGTGGACATTCTCATCGCATGGGTGCATATTATCAAACATACAATATCACGGGGCAAGAGTTGCGTGGATATGAAATAGGACACCTATGTGATGAAACAAAAATGGATTATTCCATTCAAAAGAATTGGCAGGCGGGGTTTGCAGTGGCACATGTTGTCAATGATTATCCACATATGCAGCTAATTCAAATTACACGGGATTATACCTGTGTTGTTGACGGTAAAATTTTTACCGCATAACCTATATAAGGAGAAATAAAAGTATGAAGATCAATCAGGCGATGCTTACATCGTATGCTCGTAACTTGCTCGGTCAGGTTATTGCTGCAGCGACAATCGTATCATCAACAAGCCATGTTTCAATTGTAAACTTTAAGGGTGCACAGTTGTTACTAGTAGCTAACTCTCTCTGGGCTTCATTGGTTCCAGTAATCTTGCGTTTTGTTAACAAGAAGGATCCAGCATTTGGCCTTGTTGCAGAACAGGCAACAGATGCAGTTACAGCAAAGCTGTCACCAACAACTGGTGGCGGAGGCAAGGGTGCTTCAGCTCAGTAATTGAGTTTAAGAAAAAACTAAATAAATGAAATGTAAAAAATGCAAAGGAAGAGTTTTTGTAGACAGAGTTTATTCCCAAAACTTACGTGTTGAATTGTTTTGCATTATGTGTGGGAAAAGATGGATGATAAAAAAAGAAACGAATAGGTTTGCACAATGGGTGGCAAAAAACGAGGAACGCCTTCAGCACGGATACGGTATTTCTATTTAAACAATAGATTGCATAAAGTGTTGCGTCGCTCAAGAGCAGAAGACCTAATAGTTGCTTGGGATTATCAAGAGGGTAAGCGTGTTGCTTATAGTTTAACTGATGTTAACAAAAATAAGCAACATGCCTACCCTATGTCTCAAGTAGTAAAAATTATTGGTAAACACGAAGATACAATAAAATTACAAATGTATAAGGGCAATTTAAAATACCCTCAACAAGCATATTCTTTAAATGGCAATAAAACTCCAGGAAAATATTTTTGGAGCGAAGACGACATTAGGAACATGCATGATTTTTTTAAAACAGTTCACAGGGGTAGGCCAAGAAAAGATGGCAGGGTTACACCAGGAGATATGCCAAGTCGTGCTGAAATAGAAGCAACAATGAGACAGGAAAATATTTTATATGTTAAAAATGAAGATGGAACATTTGTTCCAGTTTGGAAAGCACCAGAATGGTAGATAAATTAAATAAAGAAGCTAAACAAACTCTTGATGCTTCATTAAAAGTTTTAGAATATGCAATGGAGTTGGCTGGACAAAAAGAAGATCTAGATGTTATGATAGCTATATCAGATCGCCTTATGATGCTATATCAGCATTTGGCAGATAAGAATTCAAAGAAGTTTAAGCCAGGATTTGGATTAATCGAAAAGGAAGAGCCTAAACATAATGAACCAGAATCAGACTAACGTAAGAGTTGAATTACAGTTTACAAAAAATTTAGGTAACTATGAAAGTCTTAAGGTTGCAATTGGCATTGAAGATTTTAAGCGGGAAAATGAAACGATTGATGAAGCAACCAATAGAGTTTACACTTTTGTTGAGAATAAAGTAATTGAAAAAGTAAATGAGATTACTAAAGAATTAAACGATAAAGGTAAAAAATGACAAAAGATGAAGCAAAGTTAGCTTACACTTTGGTTGGTCTTTATTGTGCTTTGCATAAGCAAAAGTATGGTAAATCACCAGTAGTAAATAGGTATCGTGAAAAATGGGCCATGAACGATGTTATAGACAGCATTGGCTATGATCGTGCAAAAGTATTACTTGAATATTATTTTGATTTAAAAAGGGATAGCCACCCATTAACTTGGTTTTTTTATAACTTTGAAAAGTTAGATTTGGCTTTACAGCAATCAGAAGAAGATAAAACTCGTAGAGAGTTAATCAGGGCAAAAACAAAATCTATGGTAGAAGAAAGAGATAATGAATACAGAGTCCGCAGTAATAACAGCGATATGTGAAAACAAAGATATCTCGGTAGTTCTTTCTGGAAATATTGATGAGGTCTTTACTTCGCATAGAGATGTTTGGGAGGGGCTTAAGTCTTATTATTTAAAGTTTAAAGCAGTTCCAGATGTTTCAGTTTTAACTGAAAGGTTTAAAGATTTTGAACCAACAAAGACT